>Ga0209389_1003849_pt1 | contig 12270 bp, 5 predicted proteins | sample CowpearedBW_FD_187526 | JGI IMG/M metagenome (GOLD analysis project Ga0209389, IMG submission 187526) | Root nodule microbial communities of legume samples collected from California, USA - Cow pea red BW (SPAdes) (version 2) | ecosystem: Host-associated > Plants > Roots > Nodule | place: USA... | reverse complement strand
TTATTTTTAGGGACTAATGAGTTAGATGTTTTTATTCATATAAACAATGTCTTAATATAATATTCTAATACAACTGGATTATTATTACTAGAAATTTAACATAGCTTAAAGGCGGAGAGAAGAAAATCTCTTACGTATATGAAAGAAAATTTCATAAGAAATTGAATTTGAATTTGAATTGAATGAAGGTTTATATTGTTTATTTTATTTAACTGTTTTGTTTAGATAAATCAATTCAAATTTAATGAATATTTTTTTTTAATTTAAATAAAGTATTTCAATATCAGTAAATATAAAAGAATATTTAAATATTAAATAGTTGTTAAAAAATTTTAAAAATATCAAAATTTATTATTTTTGTATTTGATGTTCTTTTTTCTGTCAAAATCGTCAAGATTATTTTAAATGATATTTACAAAAGTATTTTCTCAATTAAGATTAACTAATATTACCGTTAGTTGATATCAAATATAATTATTTAGGCTCACATCAATTGAAGATATTTTTATCATGGTTGATGGATGGATTTTGTCTATCAATCCTAGTCAGGATTGGCTAAATATGTTTTAGTAAATATTAAAAAAATTAATAAATTAGTGACAAAAAATAATATATTTGTTAATAATAAAAGGAAATTTTCAGACATCGATAAGAATGAAAATTTTCAGACATCATAATTGAAAAAAAAAAAATCATTTGTGCAAGAAAATAATCTCGCGCTCCTACAAATTTCTATAAGAAATAATAGTAGTCTATTAACATACACTTAAATAAAATCTCAAGTTAATATAAGTAGAAAAGTAATAATTTTGAAAATATTTTAATATTAATCAAGCTGATGTCCAAAACCAAAATCGTGTTCCGGAGAAAAATATAAAGAGCAAAATTTGAATTTAAGAATATCAATTCTTACTTGTTTATGTAGAATTTGAAATATCTAATTTAAACAATCCAAATACTTTATTAAAATTTTCTAATTTTTTTTTAAATTCTTTAAACATTTCAAATTATCTAAAAATATTAATTATCTTATTAAAATTTCTTACACAGACAAACTATTAATATTAGATTAAACTACATGGGATTACCAAAATTCAAAACGGATAATCCTTCAAAATAAGCGTGTCTACAATCTTGCCACCACCATCTATCATGGAATTGTGGGATTCAGCATGTGAACATATATCATTGTGTATGCATGAGTGCAAAGGTTCACCAACATGCAATAATTGTACCTTGGCACTTTCTGAACCAAAATATTTAAAAAAATAGCCTCGCGAAAAACGAAAGAATAAAAATAATATTTATGACATGAATATACAATTGATAAAAAGTAATATAGAATTACATTTTATAAAATAAATTAAATATTGTTTAATATTTTATTTTTTTTAAGAATGAGCTTTCATATTTTAAAAAATTAAATCCAATTCATTCCAAATTCATCCACCACATATTAATTAATACATTTTAATTTATATTTCAAAATTATTCTAACTTAAATTCCCATATTTTTATTTTTATTTTCTAAATTTAAGATAGTTCTGTTTGCTGAGGTTTCTTACATTTCAGGTTAAGGTTGGTAATAATCACTGCTTCATCATCTTCATCATCATCATCAGTGTAGGTTTCTGTGTTTTTTCTTAGTTTCTTTGAATCACTGCCATGGCTTCTTCAAGCTCTCTCTTGAGAATGGAACAGATACCAGGGAAAGGAAGAGGTATTGTTGCAGCAAAATCCCTGAAAGCAGGTCAAATAATCCTCACCGAATCCCCTCTCATTCTCTACTCAGCTTCTCCACTCTTCGCACCATCTTCATCACCTTTCACAAACTGTGATCACTGCTTCAGAATCTTACCCTCTCACACTAACATTTTCCCATGCCCCTCTTGCTCCCACCACACTTTCTGCTCCCAAAGGTGTCTCTCCCTTGCACGCAACTCCTCACACTCCACTTGGGTATGCAAAGCTCTCATCTTTCTTCTTCAACACCCCAACTCAACAACACTCTTTCAACAACACCCCCCAGAACGCCAAGTCCAAGCCCGTTTCATTGTAGCTTCTCACAACCTCTTTCTTCGTTCCCCTTCTGAACTTCACACCTTGCTCTCTCTTCATGGCACCCCAGACAGTGCCATTTTTTATGCTGCTAAGTTTCTCCACTCTCTGATCTCACCACTTTTCCCACAACAGTGTCAACTTTCTGTTGATATCACTGCGCAGCTTCTTGCAAAGGACAGACTCAACTCCTTCTGCTTAATGGACCCCTATTCCCCCGAAGGGCCTCAGAGATCCATCAAAGCGTATGCTATTTACCCCAAAGCCACGTTCTTCAACCATGACTGTGTTCCCAACGCGTGCAGGTTCGATTATGTGGACACTGGTGATGAACACAACACCGACATGGTTATTAGGTTGATCGAGGATGTTCCTGCTGGGAAAGAGATCTGCATCAGCTATTTCAGGATTGGAAGGGATTATTGCACCAGAAAAAGGATCTTGATGGAGGATTATGGCTTCACTTGTGGATGTGATAGGTGTGTGATCGAAGCAAAGGGAGAAGACAATGGGGAGAAGAACAGTGACCTGCCACACGTGCGGTTCCTTCGCAAGCATGTCTGTGAGAGGAAGAATTGTGCTGGCACAATGGCTCCTCTGCCTCCAAAAGATGATGTGCCTTCTAATGTTCTGGAGTGTAACTTCTGTGGCAATTTCAAAGAAATATTGTGAATGATGATGCTTAATTTTGATTGTGCCAATTAGACTATTTTCTCGTATCTTTTTTATTACACTTTGGTAAAAATATGTAATATGAATAATTTTAAGAAATGTATTCTGAGAGTGACTTTACATTCTGTATAGTCCTTTGATTCTGATAATTCTTTTAGTTGGGTAAAAAGCCTTTTTTTTTGTGAAAAGAAAAATAATTGAAATGTGCTAAGTGTTTGGTGAAGCACACAATTTTGTTTTGTTTTGTTGAAAGTAACATATCAATCAAATAGTTTTGACAAATAAAAAGTATCAGATGACAATTTTGTTCAATAATAAGTGATTGATGGACCACACTATTTTATTTTATGAAAGAGACTTCGTTATGTTGATCATAGAATTATGACATTTAATGTTAACACAAAATAACATAAAAAGAACACTAAGTAAATGGCAAGAGTCATGTCTATAAGTTAATAGATAAATTATAGGGAATATTCAAGAAAAATTAGTTAAAACTTTCATCTATCATTTAATAGGATCTGACAAGAGAGCACAAAATTTAAAATATGCTATACACATTTTTTTTTTCAATACTCTAAAATGGAGTTCTATACTAAAAACAAGTTAATTTATCTTTGATATACTTAGTTTTTATCAGAAATATTTATGAACATTCTATGGAAATACATTATCCATTGGTGTTTTCCTATTAGGAATGCTTACAAATCAATTTCTATCTCAGTTTGGATAATAATTGTTAAAAAAATGAAAGACAAGAAAAAACGAATATTCTGTTTTGTTCCCTGAGCTAGTAGAGTGATGAATGTTGATTTTATTTTTGGAGTGATGACAAGTGGGGTAGTGAAGTGGTTGGACTTTGAGCACGTCAAAGCCTAAAATTTGATTGAGATTCTTTTTCCCATTTCTGCTGCGGGTTTCTTTTATATTCCTCTCCCTGTTTTTATTTTAAAAATATTTTTAAAACAGTTTTACACCGCTCAAAAATCAATTCATCATCCAAAATCTATATACACAAATACAATGCATGTATTAGATAACACTACTATGTTGGTATATTAATTTTGAAACTAATAGGATATAATACTTGATGTATGTATATTAAAAAGTATAAATTAATTTTAAGAAGATGAAAAATATATAATTGTTCTCGTGTGAATCTAAATTAAAATTATATGTATTAAAGTTGTTAACATAGATAATTATAAATTATTATCATCATAAAATAACTATTATTTTATAGATCGAACACTTTATTGATAAATATTAATAAAGTATCAGACACATATACATGTTTGATAAAAATATGTAATTTAAAATTAAAGTATCGATGTATCATAATTCAAAATTTATTTTGAACTTTTAAAAATATTACCAAAACGGTATTTTGAAAATCGAAAGTCTAAATAAATAGTTGAGTCATCTAAAATAAGTCTTATAAGTTGGATTAAGTTCGAGGAAACATAGTTGATCATCCTTTTAACAAATTCAAACTCAATAGAATGTATTTATTACAAATTTAAATTTATTAAAATATAATTAAGATCGAATATAAATATTTTATTCTACTAACTTAAAATAGAAATTTAATTTATTTCTTTGATAAAATGTATTTTTATCATATAATTATTTCAAACGACATATAATAATTGAACTAATTAAAATAAAGAATATGAATCCAAATGAAACAATCAATGCATGAAAATAAGTAAATTCTACTAACTTAAAATATAAATTTAATAACAAATTAAAAATCCTTCACATATATACAGCAAAGAGTTATATTCTACAAATTTAAAATATAGTAATATTAAAATAAATTCTACAAGTTAAAAAAATAATATAAAAAATAATATAATTAAAAATAATAACAATAATAATAATAATTATTATAATTACAATAGTACTGTCAACTGATAATTAGGGAAAATGCTTGAATACACTATAAATATTTATTAAATTAATAATAATATTATTATTATAATTATTATTACTATTATTAAAATTAATAATTAAATAAGTTAAAATAAAATATAGTTGGTTATTTAATAATAGCATTAATAATTTAATAATTAAAATTTGTTTAAATAAAATACAATTATTTAACAAAAATATAATAATAATAACAATAATAATGACTATTAATAATTAAGAAAAAAAGTTACTGATGCTAAAATAAAATTTTGAATAATGGAATTACTGATTCTAAAATATAGTATTGTATATAATGTTTCTATTCAAGGTGGAACCTAAATTTCTCACACTAATAAATTTGATTTGAAAACTTTGTCGGTGGAACCTGGTTTTTTCTTCACTAATCAACTTGGGTTTGCATGGCACCTGACCTGATCCAGAGGTGAATCGTGCTGGATTTGCATAATCTATTCATGATTTCAAAGACTAAAAGAAGTTTTTAAAAATAAAAAAGTTGTAGAACAACACTACACTTAATGTGGATTTTCCTTTTGAACTAAAAAAAGGGATATTTTTTCTTCTGGCTGACAATGAAATGGCAACCAAGGTGGTTTGGCTTCCACTGGAGAAACACAATTAAATGGAATTACAAAAAGTACAAAAAAAAGGGAGAATGGGGTTAAAAACCATTATGAAACGCCAACAGCAAATCCAACACAACACCGCCTCTCTACCTCGAATTGCTAATCGAAAATGAAGCATTAATATGCCAACAACCACTGCACAGCTCATTTATAACCCCTGTTGGCTGTAGCTATGATAGCACCACTTCACTGCTATTTTAGCATCTAAATTCCGATGCAAACTACTATTTGCCCCTCTCTTCTCCACTATTGCTCATCACTTCCAAAGCCCTACACTCATTCCAATGTCCCCATTTATGCTACCACCTTGCCTTTAAAATCATCTAAATCATTCATCACACCATGCTCAAGAATGTTGGTCATTAAAAATACCATAATCTCTCTAACAATCATTACCAACACATCACTCAAACTAAATGTCATTACACTAATCAAAACACAAATATTACAAGTTTACATGTAAAGAACGCATAACTCATTCAAGTATCAAGTATTTAAGATATATAAGAGAACAACACCAAATTAAAACATCATTCCTCGGCTGTCTCACTTCTATTTTCCATGGATTGGGGGGAAAAAACAAAGGGTGGGGGACCACTTCCTGATTCAAATGTTTCCTTCGCTGGATGCTGGACACATCAAGACACAAAACACTCCTTCCAAGCCTTGTAAAGAACCATTTTAATCAACATTCACATCTGGGTTGCAGTTAAAATCCTTGTTGGGTCTATACTCAATGGCAGAGGAACTTAAATCCTTCTTCCAGTCCCAGTCACTGAAGAGAGACTGGGGAGACTGATATTCCTGTTTCAAACTCCCTCCTGAACTTAACTGGCTACTAAAGATAAGGTCTTTGGTCCTTGCAGTTTCCAGATTCAACAGATCGGCATCTCGCATTGTTTGCTGTTGGAAGCAGTTGCCCAGCATGGTAGAACCACTTCTTGATTCCGAAACAGTACTTGATGGAATTGGAGACATATGAGACCACATGCTGTCTGAGGTGAAGTCATAACCTTGATATCTCACACTTCCCAGATCTTTCTGTAAGACGTGTTCATCTGCTTCTGAGTTCAGTCCAAACCTGAGGAGTGTTTATTTAACATCATGATGTTTCATTTATTTCAAGTATGCATAACAGGAAATTGCCAAAAGATTTTGGAAATTTTGAAGAAAAAATTATGAAAATTTATACAAATGGATCTGAAACTAGGTGGCTGGGGTCACTGAAGCCATGAAATGAAAAAGCAACCATCTGCACATGGATCTATTGAGATGAATGATTTAGGCACTGACCAGAAGAAAACTGTTCTTACATACGCTGCACAGGGCAATTTAGATGCTCCCTGATTCTATCTTTGCAAAAATAAGTCAATATCCAAATGACCTCAAATTACACCAGTTCCTTATGATGAATAAAAAACATGTACTTCAATGAGATTGATCGTTCTCTTCCCTCTCATTTTCATAACACCTTTTATTTTTTACTTTACAAATAAAAAAAGTCACCTTCAAAGCATGCATGTCTTAGTCAGTAACAGTACCAAATATCAATTAGTTTCTATTCACACACACAAAATAGTAAACTATCACAAAGCTTTATTAGAATTGAATCCCAAAGTAGTAGGGAAGGAAAACAAGAATGCGTGCAGCACAAGATGGAGAAGACATTGAAGGAAATGGAAGATTCGAGTAGCGCTCACCAACGTTGAAAAATCACTTCACCAAACAATTAGAGAAAATAGCAATATTCAATATTCCCTTAGAAAATCTATCCCAAGTCACCAGACAACTATCCATCACTATTTGGATGCATGGTCCACCAAAACAAAGCTACCTTTTACCATTGCATTAACTGCATCAAACATAAACATCAATGCACCGCTATGATTTCAGATTGCTAACATGCAATCATTGGTAAATCCTTGATTTCCAATTTTATCAAATTACACCATGATACTACATGATTTACTCTGACAAGGCAAGGTAAAAAAGGGCCTACACTTCTTACAAGTATGAAAAGCATTTAAAAAAAAAACACTTGAATATCTAAACCTGGAACCCCATCTCATGATCTCAGACGAACATCCAGAAGAAGACAATCAAGGTCACAAGAAAATCAATAACTTCACAAATTTTCAACAATAAACTACCAACACCTGATTCAACGCAAACCCAAAAAAAAATGGCAAATTTATATGCTGTTTCTGAGGGGTAAAGCGAAAAATTGCTCAAAAGTAATCATTGAAAACACAAAAAGTTTTGGGAGAAAAACACAGTTGAATTAATGAAGATAGCTCATCAGAACTTGCATGAGGTTTCAAAGAAAATTGCTTCAAAGCATTCATTGAACACACCGCAGGAAACTTTGGGAAAAAACTCAAAGTTGAATTTAAGAAGACAGCTTATCAGAACTTGATGCAGTTTCTAAGGGGCAAAGTTGAAATTTGCTTCAAAGTGTATGCAAAAGATTTGGGGGAAAAATGCCAAAATGAATTTACGAAGATACCTCATCGGCACTGCATCTTATCAAAATAGAGACAAATCAAATTGAATAGAATACAAATCTAACTAAAACTCTAGGCAGATAACTTACACCTCACTCCCAGAATCTCACCTCACACATCATAATGGTCCACATGTTAGGTAACTTAACATCACCGCTACCATGTTTGCTGTACAGAACTATAGCATAATAATACACTACCTGTTACCGTGAAGTAAAACACTCACACACTCCACTAAAAAATCACAGCAATCATTGCCACAATCCCAAAAGTCAAACACCCTTAAAGACAAATGCAGCAAGCAACACACACAATACCCTACCCTATTCACACTACAACATCGGTGACAGACAGTCGTGTTTCTCCTGATGAGGTCGAGTACATGGATTACACAGCTGCTCGTCTTCAGATGCCATTCACACATAATTAAATACGGCAAAGAAAAAAAAAAGTAACCAATTCAAAAACTCTCACATAGGGCTCAAGCTGAAAGAGGCGAATGGGTATATACATACCTGTAAGTTTTCTTGGTGTTGTCACCTGAAAGAGTGAGGGGGTCCATGTGAAGGTGGGAGAGTGTGGGCGCGGTAGTGGTGGCGCTGTTCCCAAGGGTGAAAGTGAAACCCTCCCGGGCACCATTGGTATGCAAAGGAAGGGTGTTGAGGGTTGCTGCAGATGCAGCAGCAGAACCAGCTGCAGAAGTGGCGGCAGAACCCGTTGCAGAGGAAGCAGCAGAAGCAGAAGCAGCAACAGGGTTTGAAGAAGCAGAAGAAGAGTGAGGTTGAGATTCCACAGGCTTTCTTGAACGGTAACGACGTCGTATCATATGACGGTCGCAGTACTTGGAGTCAGGGTGAGCATCCCTCGAGCACCTCCACTTCTTCCCATCGGTTCTCCTGCACCGACCAGGTTCAGGGTCTATCTTCTTCCCATAGTACCCCCCAACTGCAGAAAAACCATAAAGACTCAAACTTCACACAAATAAGAGGCATAAAACGAAAAATAGGTCATAGGTCATCGTTTGCGATTACTCACGAGATGGGTGTGCCATGAATTGGAGGCTCTTGCGGATGGGGAGAAGGAGGTCGGGGGGAACGGAGAGCCCCGCCTTAAGGTACTTGAAGATGAGGGCCTGATGCTCCAGCTCGTGCCACTGGGCCGCCGTGAACGGCGTCCACATCGCCGCCGTAGACGGCGGAGGAACGCTCATGGTTGTGGTAAAAAAGAGGGGAAAAGGGCGAATCTGGGTGGGGAGAAGAGCATTAGAGAAGGGGAGGGGCGGTTACCTGTGAGAGTTGAGACATGATTTGGTTTGGATAGGTAAAAATGAAATTGTAGGGATTCAACAATGTTATTGCTGCATATTAACTACTACTTCTACTACTCAACAAAAGGAACCTTCACCTTTATTTATTGTTTTCTTTTTAAATCTTAATTGCTTTTTTATTTTTATTTTTGTGCTTATCTCCTCCTCTTTTATTTTCTTTTAAGACAGTTGAATCAATCTCATTTTAGCGTGTTTTTTTTTTCTCATCAATAAATTTTTGTAAAGAAATCATTATCACTGATTAAATTTGCTTTGTTTTCTTATTCAAAATAATCATTTATTAAGAGAACTTGTTGGCGTTTCAAAATTAAAAGTTTTGGTAGAACAATAAATTTTGTGTGTTTTTTTATTGCAGATGACTAAAGTCTAGAAAGGAAATTATGCAATTCAAACAGAAAAAACTATGTAAGAATAGTTAAAACTATTTTAAGAAATTTTTGCATAAACAAATATTGTAGATAAAAGGAAGGTAATTCCCCTCCATTTCCCTTATCTTTTGTCTTAAAAAAAAGTTTATTGTTTTTTTTTTGGAAAATATGTTTAAATGTAACACTCCAACATCTTCTACAGATGTTTTGGTTTGGATAACTTAAATAGATACAACCTATAATCACAATTTGAGAATCAACTTACAACTTATAACTTTAATGACTTTTTCTTTAGTTAAACATAAACTCTTCATAATTATGCTACAACTTTTTTTTTTCATAACTTACCACATTTTTTTTCATTATAATTTAAATGCATACTGTAAAGTCATTTAATACTTTCACAAGCCCAATTATATTTAAACAGTGTCATCCAGTAGGAGTTTTTCATATTCCTAAAACTATGTGTTGCTTATTCTATGGACCTAGATTTTATCAGGATGTATTTGTACAGATTTCATTGATGTACATTATTGCACATGGTTTAAGGTGTCTCACAAAACAAGTATCATTCATTTGTTAATTTTTTTCATTCTTAAATATAGTAACAATTATGTGTCTAAGTATTTTTCTAATCATTCAATCAGCTATTACTCACAAAATGAGTGAAATTTAATTTTATCGAAGTATGTAACTCTTTGCAGTAATTTTTTTTCATATAAGATATCGTATAAAGACATAAAAAATAGAAAATAAAAATAGTAATTTATAACAAATGATACTCGATTATTTTATTAGTTGAAATTTAAGGTTATAAATATAGTTTTTGTTAATCAAATTTCTTTTATATAAAAACATAATTTTTCTAAAATTATATTTCTAAAATATCTTTTTGTCATTTTTTCTTTATATTTGTTATTATATCCTTTCGTTTATTTAAAGAATAAAGATAGCAGAATTGATCCTTGTAGGGCATTCTAAACATCCAATCGATCAATGTTTAAAATGAAGTAAGTCTCATTTTTTACTATTTTTTTAGTCAGTGTAATGTATCGTGTTATGTGTTACTCTTTAATTCACACATGTGACACAAAACAACTCAATGTGAATATTTGTTTCTTACTGATCATGAAGATGTGTTATGATCTTTAATAGATTTTTTTTTTTTTTACTTTTTGTAATTATAGCATCTATTAGAAGTTGAGCTTTTTTTTTGTGTCGTGAGCTTTTACTCTAAGTAGGAGAACTAGTAAATTGTCTATGCATGATTGTGATTTGAATAGAATGAACTTATGTGTGTAATTGAGAGATTGGTGTGATAAATTTAATTTGATATTGGTTCAATTGGTATAAATTTGTGTTGATTGGTTTGTGAATGACTTGATTAATGTATTAATGTATGAATTGACTGTATGATGCATGAATCCACTTCTTGGTGTATTTGTCACTTGATGTTTTATGAACATAATTGGAATTAAACTATACCCATTTGATGTAAAAGAAAAAAAACTAGTTAGGTCAGAAAGATTTAATTGGTCAATCTAATTCACATAAACAACGATTTGAAATTTACGTCAACCTTGAACTGTATCACATAATCATTTATTATATTTGTTAAAATTATGAATGATAATATGAGTTGAGTCATATTTGTTAGTTTTCTTAAAAAAAACACGAGGCAAGCTAGGTATTATAAATCACTTGATTTGTTTGGGTTTCCTCGGCTAACACACATCTCATGCATGTCTAAAGATGACAAAAATAACCATTTATGCGGATATTCGCTGATAAAATTTGTAAGTAATGGGTATTTTAATATCCATTTAAAATTGGTCGGGTGCGGGTATGATATTATTCATACTCGTGGTATTTGTTACTCACAAAAAAATTAGAATTAAAATTTAATTTATATTTTATTAAATTAAGTTTAATTAAATATAAGATTTAATTTATATTTTATTAGATTAAATTTAATTAAAATAAAAATTTATTTATATTTATTTTTTTGTACTTTTATTTAAATTTAATTTTACAAATTTATAAATTATTTATTTTTGAATTATCTATTAATATTTCCATGTACTCGCGATTTTTTTGTTGCAGATAGATACTATTCGTACCCAACAAATAACCCCAACAAAATTTTATTATATTTTAATTTTTAAGTCAAACATAATTTTTTCATTTTCTTATATTTTATTTTGCATATTTAGTTGATATAAACCTTAATCTTTATATAAACATTAATATGGTAATCTTATGGTTGTGGATGAATTTTGTTCTAGATGATAGGCTCATTGGATGTAACAATGTTAAATATTAATAAAAAATATTGTAACATTTGTATGTAACTTCTTTTAAGATTTTATATAAGATACACAACAAAATTAATTCACATTTATCATACAGAGTGGGATAGTCCAACTCGTTTTTTTTAATCAAATTAGGGACAAGTCAATTGCATTGTCTTTATAATTTATTTTTAAGAAATTAAATTAAAAAATAGATTATATAATTATAATTTTAAGTTAGATTTCAAACAAATAAAATTTATGTTAGGTATACTATAGATGTAATCTTTAAAAATTAAATAGAGATTTCATATCAGAGAAAAGAAAAAAAATAGAAAGCTCAAAAATTTGAAAGAGGTGAGAGTCTTTGGAAAAATATTTATTTATCATTTGCTGCCTCTTACATGGTTGTTTTGAAAAAACAAAATAGTGATGAAAAGTAGTCTTAAAATAAATAAATAAATAAAATGTTTGAGGATTGAAAGTTTATAA
>Ga0209389_1003846_pt1 | contig 12273 bp, 12 predicted proteins | sample CowpearedBW_FD_187526 | JGI IMG/M metagenome (GOLD analysis project Ga0209389, IMG submission 187526) | Root nodule microbial communities of legume samples collected from California, USA - Cow pea red BW (SPAdes) (version 2) | ecosystem: Host-associated > Plants > Roots > Nodule | place: USA... | reverse complement strand
ATATATATTATAGATACATATTAAAATGCTTATAAATAAAGTAATACATTATTTATTGATAGTATAATTTATGGATGTAACAAGAAGACCACATATCATCTCGTCTAGAAAACATCTTGGCCATGGAAGCGTAGAAAGTCGCCTCAAAATTAGCAAAAAAAAGTATGGGAACGACAAGGCTAGCGTACAACTGTATGACCAGGGGAATCAACTGCCTTATTGGTGCAATGTTTTTAGACGAACTTCTTATCCAGGGGAGGAGAAAGAGAGAGCAACACAGGAGTGTCAAAAACAAGACCCTTGTCCCTGCAAAGTGTCGTGATTATGGTAGGAAAGCCCAATTATAAATTGGGAGCATTAATAGTATAGGTTATGTCAAACGTGATATGTGCTCCAGCATCCATGTCCAACTCAGTGACTATCCCATAAATGAGATAAGCCATCTCCATATTCAAATAAGAAGTGTGCTTGTTAGGTCGGAGGTTAGTGTAAGAAAAGGCAATCCACACTTAGGCCAATTACGTGAATGTTTCCTAAATAACCGAATTGGCATACCATTGACACTCAACACAAAATTGTGGCTAGGAAGACATAACTCATCATAACCTTTGTGGCCAATCACTGGGCGACAAGATCGAAATAGCAACAATGAAACAAAAACTAAGAAATAGAAATAAACATTGGGTTGCATCCTAGTTAGCGCTTCTTTAAAGTCACTAGCTTGACTAGTAACAGTTTATTAAAGATAGTGGTGAGGCATTCAACCTTATCCCCCAAATAATGTTTCAATCCTTGAGCATTCACCACCCAACTTCTAAGTAGATCTTCAGATGAAGGATCCATCAACTCAACAGCACCATAAGGCTTAACAGCCTTGATAGTGAAAGGTCCAAACCACTTGGATTTTAACTTGCCAGGAAATAGTTTGAATCTTGAATTGAAAAGCAAAACTTGTTGGCCAGGTTGAAAATCCTTTTTCAAAAGCTTTTTATCATGATAAAGGTTGACTTTCTCCTTATATCTCTTTGAACTTTATTAAGTAGTCAATCTCATCTCTTCAAGTTCTTGCAACTGTAGTTTCCTCTTCTTAGCAGACAACAAGGAATCAAGGTTCAGAAATTTGAAGGCTCAATAGGCCTTATGTTCCATTTCCACTAGCAGATGACATGATTTGCCATAGACTAACTGGAATGGGGATAACCCCATTGGAGTCTTCATGGAAATCCTATAAGCCCACAAAGCATCATCTAGTTTCACAGGCCAATCTTTCCTAGATGATGTCATAGTCTTCTCAAGAATCTTCTTTATCTTCCAATTTGACAATTCAACTTAGCCATTGGTTTGAGGATGATAAGGAGAGGTTATTTTGTGCCTCACCTCATAATGTTTCAAGACCTTGGTTAACTGACCATTACAAAAGTGGGACCCTACATCATTGATGAGGACCCTAGGAACTCTAAATCGTGAGAAAATCATACATTTCAAGAACTTAATGATTGTCTTGGTATCATTTTTCTGACAAGTAGGTTCCTTCACCCATTTGCTGACATAATCCACTGTAACCAAAATGTACTCATTACTGTATGAAGAAGGTAAGGGACCAACAAAGTCAATTCCCCAACAATCAAACACCTCAACCTCAAAAATGGCTTGTAGTGACATCTTATTTCTTTTTGAAATTCTTCCAACCCTCTAGCACTTATCACAACTCTTAGCATAAGCATGAACATCTTTGAACAAATTAGGCTAGTAAAAACTAGATTGGAGCACCTTGGCAACTGTCCTTTCTCCATTAAAGTGTCCACGATATGGCGAATTGTGACAATGCCATAGGATACCTACAACTTCCTTTGTAATAACACATCAGTTTGTGTCTATACATCTTTTTAAGACTACATCTAGGTTCATCAAACATAGATAAAAGGATATTCCAAAATCCGAGAAGTCGTCCATGAACACCTAAATACACTTCTCTACCAAATCAACAAAAAATTGTTAGCATTCATCGTTGGAGGGTAACAGGGGCATTACAAAGACCAAAAGGCATCTTTCGATATGCAAACACATCGAAAGGGCAAGTAAAAGTCGTCTTCTCCTGATCCTCAGGATTCACCACTATTTGATTGTAACCTAAATAACCATCCAGGAAATAATAGTAGGCTTGCCTTGCTAACCGTTCCAACATTTGATCCATAAAGGGAAAAGGAATGTGATCCTTCAGAATGGCTTGATTAAGTTTCCTATAATCAATACATATCTGCCATCTAATGACTGTCCTAGTCGGTATCAACACATTCTTCTCATTCTAAACAATAGTCATGCCTCCCTTCTTTGGCATCACGTGCATAGGACTTACCCAAGTATTGTCAGAGATAGGATATATCATCCTTGCCTCCAACAATTTCAGCACATCCTTTCTCACCATTTCTTTCATAATTGGATTTAATCTCCTCTATGGTTGTGCTATGGGCTATCAATGCAATAGGTTGGGCTTATGCCTTTCAAATCAGAAATTTTCCAACCTATAGCTCCTTGATTTGCTGTAAAAACCTTTACAAGCTATTTCTTCTACAAATTTTGATAGATAACTACTGATTAGGATTGGCCATTTTAAATCATCCTCTAAGAACACATACTTGATATGATCAGGCAACAATTTCAATTCCACTTTTCTTTGTTCATATAACTTTCCTTTTTCCAGTTCTCTATTTCATCCTTAGTTGAGGTAACTTCTTTCAACTTGTCCAAATGATGTATAATCTCCTTAACTTCAGATTCTTCATCTAAAGTAAAGTTATCACAAGCATCTACAATAGTCTCTCAAGAGAAGACTTCACAAACATTTGGCTCTTCACAGTGTCCACTGTTTCATCCAAAATTTCCACCCAAAAACAATTGTTATTATCTCTAGGATGTTGCATGGCTTCTTTGACATTAAAAGTCACAATTTCATCTTGCACACACACACCTTGAGATGGCCATCATCCACATCAATGATTACTGTAACAGTCTTCATAAATAGTCTACCCAGGACAAGAGAAACCTTAGTGTCCTCCTCCATGTCTAAAATGACAAAATTCACCGAGAAAGTGAATTTGTCTACTTTAACTAAGACATCCTCTATGACACCATCTGGACACTTGGTAGACCGATCTACTAATTGAAATGTCATTCGTGTGGGTTTAACCTCTAAATCACCAATTTTCCTTAACATGGAAAGAGGCATCAGATTGATACTTGCTCCCAAGTCAATCAATGCCTTTCCAATATGTAATTTGCCAATGGTGCATAGAATGGTGAAACTACCTAGATCTTTAAATTTAGGTGGTAGAAGTTTTTGGATGATTGCACTACAATTACCTTGGACTTCTATTATTTCCTCTTTAATGTATTTCCTTTTCTTTATGAGCAACTCTTCATAAATTTTGCATATGAAGGCATTTGTTAAATAGCCTCAAAGAAAGGAATGCTAATCTCCAATTTCTTAAAGATATTCATAAACCTTGAGAATTGTTTCTCTTTCTCTTTTCAAAAATAAGTCTTAGGATAAGGAGGAGGCTTTACAACCTCTTTTCCTTTTCTTGTGACTTCATCGTCCTCCTTTTACTTTTCCTTCTCTCCATCCTTATCAATAACATTATGCTCACCAATAATATTATCCTTCTCTAGTTCTTTCTTCTCAGGTTGCCCGGCTAACACTCTCTTATAGTTATGGCCTTACATTACTCCTTGGGATTGGTTTCAGTGTTAGCCCCAAAATTTTTCCCAGGTCTATCTTCCAACTTCTTGGCCAATTGGCCAACTTGCACCTCCAGGTTACGAAGAGAAGCCTTTGTGCTCTTATGGTTAGATATGGACATTTGCATAAACTGATTGAGGGTTTCCTTAAGTTGAGAAGTCCTATCATACAAAAAGGGTTGCTATGGTGGTCTGTTGAAAAACTAGGTTTTCTCATGCTAGGATGAGGTTTCCAACCTTGGTTGTAATTACCCTGACAGCCTTGGTGACCCGTATAAGTAACCTCCTCCTTAAAGTTGGCTTGTATGGCACATTGTCTGTTTGGTTGATCACCACCACACAACTCACACCCTTGCACAAATTGGTGATGTTGAGCATAGGAACATTTTGAATTTCTTTCGATAATTGAGAAAGTTTCTTCATGAGATTTTCAAGTTGTTGAGTCATGATTTCTTTTTGTGCCAACAGAGTATCTTGGCATTGCAGTTCTAAAACACCACCTTTCTTTGGAGGTTGAGCTCTCTCATTTACTTCATTGTCACTAGATGCCATATTATCAATCAACTCATAGGCCTCACGAGGTGTCTTCCACTTGATAGACTCCCAAGTCGAAGCCTCTAACATCAATTTTGTATGAGATCTCAATCCTCCTAAGAAGATAGTTAGTGAATTAGGCTCATCAAAACCATGAGTAGGTTTTTTTGAGCAATCTATTCAATCTCTCCCAAGCACGACCTAATGACTCATCAACTTCTTGCTAAAAAGAAGAATTTTTGTTTCCCTTTATGGATCTTTGGCTGAGGGAAATATTTGTGCAAGAATTTAGTAACAGCATCTGCCCAATTAGTTAAATTATTCTTAGTAAATGATTTTAACCAAACTTTGGCATTGCTAGCCAAAGAAAAAGGGAAAACACTGAGTCTGATAGCCTCATCTGGCACTTGATGGATCTTGACAATGTTACAGATTTCCAAAAATATAGCCTGGTAAGTGTATGGATTCTTATATGACAGTCCATGAAACTGGTTACATTGGACCAAATCAATCAAAGACGGCTTCATTTCCATGGTTGCAGCATTCATTACCAGCCATTTCTTGTTCAGAAGAATTATAAGCTACCTCCCTAACTTCTCTAGATTTTTGGTTCTTCCTTCTTCTACTATTATTCCTTTGAGTAGTTCATTCAATCTCAGGATCAAATAGAAGATTTTCAGCTTTTGTTCTGCTTCTCATGCAGAACAAGAATCACTACACAAGGCAACTTAGATTCAAGAGATATTTAACCACATTGAATATACAAAAATAAAAAGCAAATTGAATTTATAGATGACTGAAAGCCTAAAATGGTAAATAACACACAAAAGACTAAAACCAACAAACAAATTCCCAACAACAGTGCCATAAACTTGTTAACTTTTTGGCAAGTGTACCAATTTTTTACAAGTAGTAAAATGGAAGTCCAAGTGTCATTTTTTCCAAGGAATTTGTGTATGTTTGTCGACTTGTGATTATTTATTGATTTTAGCAATTGTGAAAAGCATTTTTGAATCAATCTAAAAGAAAAGTAGTAGAAGTTATAAAAGTAAAGATGTGATTCGGTAAAAGTCTCATTAGGATTGGATTTCATGAATCAAGATAATGTAACAACACACAATATATATACATCTAACTTGTTAACATTCATATAAAAAGCATACCTACTCTAATCCTTAGAAGCAAGTACTAAACCATATAAAACATCCATTCCTTAGCCATGTTAACATACAATTTGTATTAAGATCATATTTCTAGAATGACCAAGAGATTATGTCTATCCCTAAAACCATAACTCTTGGGTGTTCTATCCATGTCAAGTTCCAATTTATTTTCCAATGATTCAGTAACAACAAATAGCATGATATTCCATCATACACATGTTGGAAGGGGGAGCCTTTCATCCATAAATGAAGAACATTTTTGATGATGTCTACTGATCTAGGATAAAACATAGCTTGGTCCAGTTAGGATATGCATTAGGAAATTAGTTTATCTTTATCAAATGTATTTCAGGCCTGCTGTGTAATTCTGCATATGATTAATTTTTTAACTAATGGATTAGCTGTGAGTATGGTACAAAGTAAGTGAAAATATACTCACGATAATCGATTAGGTAAATTGCTAATTGAATTAGTGATAGCAAAAACCTTAGTATAAAAGCTGTTTTGGAATCTATTTTGGGTCTGAAAAAAATAAGAAAGATCACGCAGTCTTCATCTAAGACAGAGGCATCTGAGAGACACAAAGTTTTAGAAGATTCTGCAAAGATAACTCAAGTACAGATCCAAGAAGAATTGATGGTTGATTCTACCATGATGGATCTTGCTTGATTCAAGGAGCATCAAGTAAAATCTGCACAGCTTAGGTGTTTTCGTTTCTTGTTTTGTTTTCTATATCTCAGATTACAGTAGCTTCAGTGTTTGAAGTGTGGACCTAGGTGCAATTGTGTGGATGCATTGCTCCTAGGGGGAGTTCTTGATTGTTGAATCAAGTTCTTGGGTTTTGGGGGTTAGAATTACATAGGTATGCTTGTAATTCTTGGAACCTTTCTGTTTAGTGGAATCCTCCTAAGTGTATTACTTAGGAGAAGACTGGATGTAGATTCGCCTTGAATCGAACCAGTATAAATTGTGTGTCTTGATTCCTTCTTCTCTCTTTTAATCCTTCTTGATTGATTTAAACAGTCCATTAACCCAAAACTGTGTAATTGATTAATTGAGCCTTAAAACCTAAAGATCTTTCCAAGATTCATCTTAAACCAGTAAAAGCACATTAATCAATTCATATCCCCTTGTGGTTAAGGTGATTAGACAGATCTATTTTTAACAACACAATAATAACTAAGATAGAACAATTGAATATGAAAGAGAATATATTGCATAGGAAAATATACATAATGTATGAATTCATTACATCCAATCCTAATGAAAATGGAGATTAACTAGTCCTAATCATCTAGAACATACATATTTGATGAATTCGAACGAGTAGATGGAAGAATTTGTTGTAGTTTCATCCCAAAAGTGCCTTTGACCGAAGTGTCGGGTTTCCCTACGTTTCCACACTAAAGAACTGCCTCATTTTGTTTCATTCTCGACAATTAACCAATCCAAAAACTGTTTGCTCGTTGGGCGAGCCTGATCTCTCGCTGGGTGAAAGGTCCACAAACTCAAGTCCAACTACTTTATCTCACTAGGCGAGACAGACTTCTCGCTGGGCGAGTGGTGAAGCTTTGGCTGAACTAGATGGTCCTAACAAAGAACTTTAAAGTTTTCTCTAATCTTCCACTTTCTGATACAATGACTCAAGAAAAGAAAAAATATTCCTAATTAAACAAAACACATAACACTTATGAACTTCCTGAGAAATAAACACAAAAATACCTAAAATAAAGACAAATAAGAGAGGTTAATAAGCTTAAATACTAATTATTTATCAAGCTTATCATCCAGTCATGATTTTTAGTTATTTCAATCTTCCTTTACAAGTTCCACCAGCAACTACTTAAGTGGACTAGTTTAGTATTGCACCCAAAATTTTCCAAATTGGACTCATAGCAAGTTAAATACATCTCTACAAATTGTTTGACATTTTAGAAAATAAAAATGCAACTTCCACAAAACTAAAAAAATTATGTTCTTACATTCAAGTTAAAGATAATTGAATCAAGAATTCAATGCAAAATAATTGATTAACTATGTAGAAAGTTATGCACCAAATAAGCAACATAGATCAAAGTTGTCAGTATTTACTTTTACACTAAAAACCTATATGAAAACTACAAATTAATACATTTTCACACAAACTAAGATTTTTATAGTGAAAACCAAATCTGAACTAAAAGGAGGAAATTAGAAATAAACAATGCCTAAAAAGAGTGCTACTAACTATGAAAAATACAACAAAATAGGGACTCGTCAGTCAAATTTGAGAATAAAAAAGGTTACCATATTTGAGTGAGGCTTCTCATGGTGGTCTTCACTATACATTGTGGTTTACTAGTCTTGCCTAGTTCAAAAGTTTTGTTAGCAACACAGCGTTGTGCAGTGGCTTGCTCAAGAGTCACATCCATCATTATTGCTTGAAATTCAGCCCTCTCTTGATTAGTCATTTCTATTGTATGAATATATAGATACTCACTCACAATGTTCTTATCATAGTTGATTGTTCTTCCTCTTACCTAGGAAATTCTAGCCTTCTCATTGTATTTTAGTTGATAAGCATTGACATAGAATTCCCTTACAATATCTTCATTGTAGATTGGGGCAGTGGCTACTAAAACTTTCTAGTGAGTATTCTCAATCACAATAACAAATTCTTCAAATACCTTGAGGGGAATTTCTACTCTCCTCTTAGTCAAAATGGACATTTCCTGCAATTGTGCAATCCTGAGTTTTTTGGCCCTAGTTAAAAAGTGTATCTTGTCCCACCTCTCCATTCTTGCTTCTTGAGGAGGCATGTTCCCTTCCTATGATGGTGGGGGTGATTTTGCTCTAGTTGGGACAGGTGATGGTGTCATCCCTTTGGTAGGAGTTGATGGTGGAGTCCTCTCTAGTGTTGAGTCATTAGATTTTTCTACTGCCACAAGACTTGGCTCCTTCTGACGTCTTAAAGGAGTGGTAACATTGCTCTTCCTCTTTCAAGATTGAGGGATCTCATAAATGTGCCTTCTTTTTTGTTCCATCTACAATTAAGAACAACACAATATGTTAAAACATCAATACACTAAAAATAGTTCATCATGATTTTCATTTATCACAATCGCACTCATTTAAGAGTTTAACAGTGCAAAAACAAAATAGTGTGGAATTTTGCTTGCACATTTTTTGTGTTTCTGAAACTACATGATTAATAATCAGCTTTAGGATCAAATATGGACAAGATACATGCAAATGAATCAAACCCAACTTCATTGTACTCATAGATTAGCAATAAATATTCCATTCCAAGATTATGGGTTGATACATGAATGATGCATGCTTAAAAGTCAAGATTTTTGTTCTTTTTTTTTCCTTAAAGTGAAGTTAGGTTTCAATGAAGTGTACAATACATAATCAAAGCAAAAATAATCAATCTATGCATATGCATTGTGAAATCAAGATACGGGTTATTGCGCAAAAGATGGGGCACTAGACCAAACCCTAGTTTTTTTGGCTTAGTGACGTGATAGCAAAAATTTGTAATAAGGAACACTTACTTGGTGAAATGGAGGTGATTTGATACAATACAAACCTATATACTATCTAGAAACCTAAAAGGCAAACTAACAAGTAAAATTAAAAAGGAAAATTGATAAAGAAACTGATCACATAGCTAGCAAGAATTAAATTTTCTCTTTAAGATCCTTCTATCATGATGGGCCTTTACTTTGCTCTTGTAGATCTTGGATGACTCATAAGCCTACAATCTCATTTCTTCCAATTCATTGATGATGACTCCTCCTCCAAGTATCCTATTCGCATGGCTTGAAGAGAAGCATGGAAGGTGCAAAAGTAGTAAAGAGATGGAGGTGATGAAGGTTCGACTATGATGAAATGGAGGTGTAGAAGTGCTTCCAAGAGAGGTTAGGCCAACTTTCAAGGAAGAGTGGCTAGAGGAAACCTAAAGAAGAACTCTAGCCTAAGGAATTCACAAAAGGAAGAGTATTCTTGAATAATTTCAACAAACTTTCTCTACTATATTCATGAATGAATTTAAAAGGGGTATGGTCCTTTATTTATAGGAGCAAAGGATAGGTAGGTGTCTCCAAAAAGATAGGGAAATTCAAACTCTAGAATTTGAAATTTGGAGCCCAAGGAGAGCATGCTTCTAGTTGGGCACATCCTAGGTTAAAAACCCTAATCCATGTCTCTCTCAAAAAGTCCCAACCCATCTAGGCCCAAATTACACTAGTATGCCTAAAATCCAAACAAGGCCTAAGAAAACCCTATACTACATGGCTCGTAATACAAGGCCCAAAATTAACCAATTCTAATATTTACAAATAAAGAGTCTTGGGCCCAGTTTTCACGTTCTCCTTAGCCCATGTGAACATCAACTTGGGCCTACTAAGCCTAGAGGGGGCCTAGTCTTTTTGTATCTGCTTGACCATTACTTTTGTTGTAGGCCCCTTGGCTAGAAGTATGTCATCAATTGAGTTGTAACTAGCATGCTTTAGGTAAAAATTTAAAGCTTTTAAGGCCCAAAGACCTTGTGTTCTAGCTCCACTCGCATATGCTAAGCCTTGTCATACACTAGCTTAAATGGAGTGAATCTAATTGGTGTTTTAAAGTTTTTCTGTAGGCCCAATCTCTCTTAGAGCTTGCAACTATTTTCTCCAAAATTCTCTTAAGCTCTCTATTAGAGACTTCAACTTGGTCATTTGTTTGAGGATGATTTGGAGTTGTGACCTTTTGCTTCTGATTATAATGTTTTAACATCTTTCTCAATTGCGCATTGCAGAAATGACTACCACCATCTTTGATGAGCACTCTTGGAGTTCCAAATCTGCAAAAGATGTTTCCCTTAGGGGACTTGGTTATTGTCCTAGAGTTATCTTTTTTTATCTGTATTTGCTTCTAGCCACTTTGAAACATAGTTCACAACCGCTAAAATATATTCAATGGAATAGAGCATTGACGGAGAGCCAACAAAGTCAATTTCCCAAACATTTCTACCCCAATGACATTCTATAGGAGCTCATGCCTCTTTGAAATTCCTCCGGTTCATTGACATTTGTCACATCTTTTGCAATGCTTATGAAAATCTTTGAAAATGAAGGCCAACAACATCCAATTGGAGAACTTTTACAAATGTTCTCTACCCATTATAGTAGCCTCCATAAGATGAATTATGATAATGCCACAAAAAGTCTTTAATTTGCTCACAAAAATTGCATCTTCTAAGCAAACCATCTGTCCCAATTTTGGACAAGTGATGATCATCCCATATGAACCAACTTTCAACCTTGAGCAACTTCTTTTTCTGGTGCCAATTATACTCCTCTAGAATCATCCTAGCAGCCCTGAAATTTGTCATCTAAGCATACCAAGGTCTTGTTTGTATTGAGAACAATTTTTCATCATAGAATTCTTCAACAATCTATCTTTCCTTATTTGTTACCTCTACATTTGTGAGTCTTGATAGGTGGTCTGCTACATGATTCTCATAACCTTTCTTATCTTTAATTACTAAAACAAATTCTTGCAGTAGTAGAATACACCTGATCGATCTTAGTTTATAATCCATTTTTTTAAGAGATAATTAATTGAAGCATGATCTGTAAAAGTTATGATTATTGATCCAATGAGGTAAGAATGAAACTTCTTGATCCATACAATATTTCAAGAAGTTCCTTGTCATTAGTTACATAATTAATATGAGCCTCATTCATAACCTTATTGGTACAGTGTATAACATGGAATTGTTTGTTCTTTCTTTATCCCATAATAGCTCCAACAACATAGTTACTTGCATCGCACATCATTTTAAAGTTGTAATTCCCGTCAGATGCAATAGTTATGGGTGCTAAGTTCAATTTTTGTTTCAACAAGGAAAAACCATCAAGGCAATCATCATCAAACGAGAAAAATTCTTCATGAAGTATTTGTAAAATTCAGCATGTCCTAAAAAACTCCTAATTCCTTTAACATTTGTTGGAGGATAGAATTTTACTATGATATCCACTCTGCCTAAATCAACTTGGATATCTTTTTCATAAATTTTGTGCCCAAACGCAATATTGTTTTAACCGTAAAATGTCTTCTTCTTTTTTCTAATTAAGAACCAAATTGATTTCTACACATCTTTTTAATCTTAAGATGATGTTTACAAACATAACTTCTACCCTTAACTAAAAAGAATACTTAAATTTATTAGTTATATCGTAAATCTCAGCAAAGTTGTACCACCTTTTTCTATAGAGTCATTTAAGACAAAATTGCGCCATTCATATCCGCTTGTGTGCTTGCTAAATGAGGTGGTTTTGCCATTATAATGTTAATTTTATTTTTATTATATCATCTTAAATCCTGTATAGTCTTTTATTAATTACAATACAAGGAAAACAATATTTAGGTCTTCTTTTGGGTAACTTTCTAATTATTCGTCTGAATCGTGCTGCAAAAGAAATTAGACACTCATGTTAAAGTTTGAAGTGGACAGCTAAGTTCTGCAAACACTGATTAAATTAAAAATCAATAAAAATAGTATTAATATAACTGTGCTATACTTTCTAATACATCTGAATATAAAAGTTTATTATAACTCAACAACGTAATATTTAAAACTATAATTGAATGAAGAAATGAAAGAATGTTCGTGTAGCCTAAGACCTAAACCGCCGGGTGAAAAGTAAAAGCTTTGTGTGGGGGGTTTTAGACGATGGTTGAACAAGCAGAGGTTTTAGGGTCAACGAGAGCTGGCAAGAGATATTTCCTTCCGTTGACACCATTGGCGTTGTAGCTGGCACCGGTGGTGGGGTCCACCAAGAGGTTCCCTGCATAGCCAGGGTAGGCGCCC
>Ga0209389_1003840_pt1 | contig 12282 bp, 6 predicted proteins | sample CowpearedBW_FD_187526 | JGI IMG/M metagenome (GOLD analysis project Ga0209389, IMG submission 187526) | Root nodule microbial communities of legume samples collected from California, USA - Cow pea red BW (SPAdes) (version 2) | ecosystem: Host-associated > Plants > Roots > Nodule | place: USA... | reverse complement strand
AATATGTTAATATTTAAGCATGTTTTTTTTTATATTTTAAATTAGAGTATAGCGGGTACGGGTATCCACGGGTACAAATACTATAATATTCGTACCCGCCCCGTTAACATGCGGGTAAAAATACCTGTACCCGTTACCCGCAGGTATCCATTTACAATATCAATTTCTTACCTATTGCGGGTTTTATCCACGGATATCCGCGGGTACGAATTTTTTTGACATCCTTAGTTATAACCCATTTTGACAACTCTACAATTATATATAATCTATTTAAAAGGATATGATATGTTTTGTTAAACATAACTAATTTGAAGAACAAAAGTAAGGGAATAAAAAACTAAGAGACAAAAAAAATTATGAAGAAAAAAATGTCTAACTGAGCTAAATAATAAACTAATGATTCAATTTCACCACAAAACCAATAATATAAGGTTAGAATCTGAATTTCATACAAAATATTATCAATAGGTATAAACTACCATTTATACCTATTAAAGTTTAACTTGACAATGCAAATGTCTGTATCTTTAAAGTGTTAAAAATAGTTAAGAAGAAACAATGAAAAGATAGCATATTACACCCATGGGAAATTTTTGACATTAGAGAGAGAATTTTGTATATTTGAAAAATGTTGATATCATATTACTTTAAATCTATTAAAAACATAAAATTAAGTGATCACATATATTCTTTAGTGAACTAAATTTATAATATTTCATATCTAATTAATTTTTAATTAGACTAAGTGTATAATAATAACAAAAAGTAAATAAAAAAAGTGATGAGATAGAAAATATTCTATTCCTCCAAAAAGGCTATAGGCTTTCATTGGATCTAAGATAGAAAATTAATTGAGATTCCATTTTGGTTTCATGTTATTTCCTTTAATACAAAAAATTGTAAGTTTGGTTAATGTTAGAAAAAACAATTTTCTATGAATCAAAATGTTTCAAAACGTTTAATCCAACAATTCTATATTTTTGAAATGAAATTCAATTGAGAAATAATACGCTACATCTACCCATCCATCAATTCCGAAATTTCAACAAAAATGGAAATATGAACACCTATAGATACAATCTCATATGCAACCCAAAATACTAGTGTATGATCACAAACTGAAATGAAACCAAGTGCAGCTGGACATGATTTTATATATCCAATTTACGATGGTAGCACACTCGATTCCATTCACTTTCAAATGCAATGCATGGGGAGAATCTAATGGAATGTGGGATGGTGAATTGAATTAAATATGGAATGAATTTGAAAGATGCACTGCCAAACTCAAGTGAACATGTGTGAAAATGCTATGGCAGCAACAAGGCAGAATCTGCAACCGCTGACCTAATAAAACAGAAATGCATTATGCCCACCAATTTGATTGAACCTTGCATCACAAATGGTCTGTGACAGTAAGGAATGCAAATGGGACTAGATGAGAATGTGCATCAAACCATGTGGCAGTAGAAAGATTAATCAGCAAAACCAAAGTCCACTAAGCTCATGTTCTAGACCCAATGCTAGTGTGGACGATGTAACAAGAAACATGTAGCATTATCTAATCTAATTCATTCTAGATGCATGATATGCTAGGGAAAAGAAAATATGAATGATGTAGTATAATAAACCTGGAAATTAGAACATGCAAATGCAAATGTGTGTGAGAGCACTACACAATTATGAAACTAGAAAATTCAGAACCAAAACAAAATTTAAAAGACAACTAAAACAAAAGAAACACTAAAAAAGACTAGATTTAGGCATGTGAAATCAAAATCGAGGAACTAAAACACCTAAACAGATTTAAAGCAATGAAAATAAGAATTCAATAGAAGGTAAGTAAGATTTAGCACAATCCCAACCACTTTGCGGTCGTGATTCGCTATGTGAGACTACCTAACACACTAGAGAAAACCTCAATCTCTGAAGGTTACTTTGTGCTCATCAGAGAATGAGGAACCCCATTACAATGCACTCTTCTCACTCTCGCGCCAGACCTTCCTCGAACCCTAGCCTCTACACAAATATCTCTTCGCGCACACGCTAGGGCTCACCTGTAACATCCGTAAGGAATATTACTTAAGTAAATAAATAAATAAAGGAAAAGAAATTAAAACGTCGCAATATTATTATTCTCAAACGCAGGAAATATTTAAAATGTTCAAACAACGCACCAACATTTATAAAGTAGTAGTAATAAAAATGTACAACTTCCAAAATCCTTTAACATAAATGAAATCATAGTAAAATCTCCTAGCTCTAATCCCAGCTAGCCCTCACTCTGTCGTCTGCGCATCCACAACATCACCTATATCATCATCTGCTCCCGTGTAACGAATCACACGATCATCACCAATCACAAACAGAAAGGGTGAGCTGATAAAGTTAGAAATATTATATAAATTAATAGAATATATAAATAAGGCACCCATCTTATTCATTCTACTTAGTTCTTGTCCAAGATCTTAATCCCCAAGGCTTTTCAACCTTTAATCACACAAATAGTTAGCCTTGGACTCAGGAATATGATGCTCACACGAACATGCCCACTCGTGGTCCTGCCTCTACGAACCTCCCCGCTCGTAGTCCTACTCTATGAACCTTGCCGCTCGTATTTGTAAGTTCCAAATTCATACATAATTAGTACAATAGTAACAAAAATATCATTCTCAAGTAAATACATGAATATAGCCATTCAATAGAGACTCTTTCACGGACAATTTCACAGAAATGAAAAGACTGCAACCAACCACTACATGTCGCCTGGCGGTTTCTCCCTCACCGCCAGGCAGTTCATACTAGAACCCGTGAAAAATGGGCCAGATGAGTTGAGTCACCTGGCGGCACAAGCATTTCCATCAGGCGATTTCTGGCCACAAACCCAGAAACCTTCGAGAATCAGCGCAAACAAGAGAATTTCTCATGCATTCGATCATATCATACCACAATTCATCAAATATGAATAAAATCATGTGAGAACAGCTCCCCTTACCTGGAATCCTCGCTCAAATTCGAATTTGGGTGTGTGGGTCTTTAACCCAAAAGCTCCCTTGCCTTTGCTCCCTCTCCAACAATGGTTTTCACTCCAATTCTTTGCTCCACACAATATGAATTACTCTGGAAAACCTCTGCCTAACCCTCACACGAAAAATGCAACACTCCTTTCTCTAATTCCCTTCTTTCTCAAGATTAATTCTCTCTTAATTACCCTTTAATTCATTAAAACGAATTTTAAATAAAAAAATGATGATTAAGGCCATTCAATGAGTATTAACCTAGTGTTTTCCATCCCCTAGGTTGCCTCTCCATTAGCTGTTAGGGTTCTTAAACCCTTTCATATCCATGCCAAAAAGGAAGTTTGGCAAAAAGGAAGTTTAGTTTTGTTCTTAGCAAGGTTTGAACACATAACCACCTAATTACAAAGTTAATGCACAACCATTCAACCAAATTATGTTTCGTGATAATTTCTATAATTTTAGGATAGATTAAAATAACACACAATTGGCATACACTGGACTTGAACCCAAGTCCTCTCACACAATCAAAGCACTCTCAACCACTTGAGCTAGTACTTTTCCACATCACAACACTCCGCATTAAATTCCTTAAAGGCTTCTATTACCTGCATTAATTAAATAATTATTTAATTTTCTCGGTCTTACATCACCCACAAATCCTAAATCTACCCTTTTTAGACCTAACCCATTTCTCAAACCAGAATCGCAATATTGCACCAATTGACATTGTGCCCTCGAGTCAGACTTGATCTTGCTCCATTTTGATCACGCAATCTCGACTCTAGCACGATTTCATCACACCTCAACCCTCAACCTCTCCTCTTGATCTTCCAATCCTCTCCCTTGATCACGACATTTGGGTTCTTAGTCGTGCCACCTTGGATCAGAAACTTCCTAGTGCATCAAGGGTTCACGCATCAAAGGATCACGATGCACAATGCCTTCCTTTTGCATTTTGACCACTCAATTGAGTTGACCAAGGTAGGGGCTCATATGCAATTGAGCACGAATTAGAGGACTTCCTGACAAACAGAACAAATTTATTCTAAAAAGGGGAGTTTTTACAAGAACAAAACTATATTAAAACTAACCTTTTTATCACATTTTTTTGAAAACTAAAATTTCCTAAGCAATTAGCAAAAACTAGTTAATTAAAGACAAACTAATATTTATTTAAACTAAAACTAAATTTTTAGAAAGGAAAATTAACCAAAATTGGAGTGCTAATAGGTAGCTACAAAGACAATGAGGTATGGACCACTTAGCACCTAGCGACAGGAACGTTCCGCTAGGCGATGATTGGAATAACATTGGGCTCTACAACTCGTGGCGCTTGGCGGGCTGAGGCTTCTACCAGGCGATCTGGAATTGGCTTTTGCCTGGCGTCTCTGGAGCAGCACCAAACGATAGTGCATGGGCAGAGGCTTGTGTGATTTGGATGTGCGTGGTCTACAAAGCTTTGGATGGTACCTTAAAGGTAGACTTGCTGGAGTATTCTTTGAGTTATGGCTCGTAATGGTATCCCTTGAGTTATGGCTCGGGATAGAGGGTAAACACGTGGCATTCTTTGAGTTGTGGCTTAGAATGACATCTTTTAAGTTGTGGCTCAAGATAGAGGATGGACACGGGATATTCCTTGAGTTTTGGCTTAGAATTGTGTGTGTTACCAATGTGAGTGTGCTAGTTGTGGCTCGTACGAAAGGTCTCCACTCGATTAAGCAATCATAGGTTATGGCCAATGATGTGATAATCTTGTGTCAAGAGTACGAATTATGGTTTGTATTGGGAACTCCACCTAGCTTTGCAGAGTGTGGTCCATAGCATGATTTCCCTCACGTGTTCTTCAAGTTGTGGCTTGTAGGTGGTGGCAACAAAGGGTGTCTTGAGGTTATCATCAAAAGATGTAGAACATGGATAACATGGTAGTGACCATGTGGTATGGAATCAGAGGATAGTGTTTCCTTGATTAGTGTGTGTATATATATTTGAATTGTATCTATATATGTATATGTTAGCTCACCCTATCTGCTTGTGTTTGGTGATGATCGTGTAATGCATTACACGATAGCAAATGATGTTGCAGGTGGTGCTAGTGAGGCATAGATCGGAGCAAGGCAGCATGGGAATTTTATGATTTCAGCTTATTTTAGTTATTTTGTAACTTGGTTTTATAAATAGTTTTGAAATTGTAAGACTTGGAGTTTAATTTATGATTATTGTTGATATGACAATTGATGTATGGTATTTAATTCTCCCTCATTTTGGGAAAAGACAGTATAATAAATGCAGTTTTGTTTATATCTATTTTTTATTATTTAAAATTAGTAATATCTGACCGAGATGTTACAAAAGGTGGGTCTAAGCTCTTATCATCATGGGTTATCAATGAGTTCTTAGTAGATTAGGTTTATTTTATGCTTTATATAATGGGCCAATTAGTCTAGGTTTCTTTGGGGTCTTATATTTTGGCCTAGGGTTGTATTGTAGGGTTTATGGCCTAGAGGAGATAGGCCCTAAGGAGACTCATGGATCTAGGGTAAAAACCTAGCTTAGAGAGCAAAACCTTCTAGAAGCTTATGGGCCTTTGTTTATAGTGGTCTCCAAGTTGCTATCTTTTGTGAGGCACATGCTCTTGCCATGTGTCATGCTCCTAATGGAGGGACTTCCTCCTTAGTAGTGGCAATGTGTCATCCTCTTAATGGAGAGGATTTTTGCCTTGTTATCCAAGGAGTAGAATTAGGGTTTTTCTTCTACAATTTGGAGACACCTTTAGGGTTACCTAAACTTATAAATAAAGGTGTCTCCCCCATGTAAGCCACCTTTGATTTGAGTAAAGTTATATTGCCAATTTTGTGCCATACTACTCAACTTAGGTCACCAAGGCTTGAGCACCCCTTCTAGGTTTCCTCTAGCCACCCTTCCTTAAGAGTTGGCCCAACTTCTCTTGAGAGCACTCAAACACCACCATAGCCTCCCCCTTTCTTGAGTCATATAGCTTGGAGGAAGAGCATTCATTTCATCACATCAAAACCACCATATGCACATCATATTTCCACCACCATCAAGCTTCTGCAAACCGCCACTCATTTGGGAGTCTCCACCTTGCTTGAGTCATATAACTTGGAAGGAGCTTTTCCATCAATTAGCCTCTCGAAGTAACACGAGTATCAACCTCTCTAGGTACCACAAGTATCAACCTCTCCAAGTATAACCTTCTTAATCTCCTATTGAGATTAACAAATCTAAAATAAGATGAGAAAAATACTCTCAAAGAAAGATAGCACAATTTTATCTCACTAGGTAAAACTTCACAAAGTGAAAAATATTACAATGATTTAAGCATGCAACCCAATTGTATTTCTCTGAAGACTCTTTTCTCTAAATTTGACTATATGAACTCATTATTATTTCAAACTTGCACTTGGTAATTCTTTTTCCCATGTATGTAACACTTGTTGTTCTTTTCCATGATTAGTTTGTCATCCTTTTTATAAATGTTGAAATGATAGTTGTTGAGGACTTTGAATTTCATAACCTTGATCAACATCTTGGTAATTGTGCTTTATAAGGAATGGCTTGATAAATTCTTTTGTTTGACTCTTCAAGTCTTTGAATTGCTTTCACTAAGACTCTTAGTTCTTTTACTTCCTTTCTTAAATTAGAGAGAGCTTGAGTTGGTATCCTTTGATTTTGTTCTTCCCTCCAATATTTAAATTTACCTATTGAAGGAAACTTGTGCATCATATTTTGAAATATCTTGTTAGTATTATAATATTTGCTAATATCAATCAAGATCAATTTAATTTTCAATCACATAAAATGTTTCTACATGTGCATGTAAAGTAATCGTTTGATTTAAAACATTTTCTCTTTAGAATATAGTTATAAAAAGATAATTTTAATCGTTGTGCCTTGATAAAAATATTTTAACTATTGATAATCAGATTAACCATTTCAAATAATTTAATATTGCTTTCAAATAATATTAAAACTCAATTAATATTAAAAGAGCAAGAACAAGATAGAGACAACGTATCCATAATATGATCAAGACATTTGAGAGCTTTAAATGAATATAGTCATCTATTGAATTACTCATATGATCAATTAGATTATAACTTCCAATACTAAGGTGGAGACTCCAAAAGAGAAAATTGGAGACCACTCCTCTTACCAAGATTTGTCTTCTTTGACTTATGTTTGTGTGTAGAATATTCTAGAATTCGTGGGCAAATTCTCTCCAAGAAGGGAAGGATGATGAAAGCCTAATCATAGAAGGAATTGCATGAAGAAGAGTGGCACTCAATGTAGTAAGCATTAAGGGCTTTCAACAGCATTCTCCCCCACTCCAACAGATAGTGCACAACGGGAAGAACTGGTGCACCCATTCAAGTTAGTGGCCAATCAACACCTGCGGGGACGACATCGCCCAATGATGAGAGGGTATTGCCCAACGAGGATGAAGTTTGTGGCCAATGTTTGCCAATGTCGATGCCCATCAATAGGAATGATGCCTAGTGAGCGCATACACATTCTAAAAGGCCTGCATATGTTGTTTTGTGTTTTCTTTAATTAAGTCTTGTAATTAGGGGATAAACCTTGTTTATTTTGACTTAATTTTAGGTTCGCTTACCTTCCACTATAAATATGGGTTTGACCTTCATTGTAAGATAAATTTGACCATATTGAATTGAGAATTTCTTTGCACCTTTATGTGAGAAAGGAGTGAGTCTCTCTTAGGTCTTATCATGAGTGTTTAACTCAAGTGGTGACTCTTTTTCATTAATATTAGTGTTATCCCCAATTGGTGTGGCTTCCCCCACCCATTCCATTCTTCTATTTGATTCTCGCATTCAATTCTGCTTACGTTCACAACTCATTAAGTATCCATGATTGTGTTTTCCCTTTTTAATCAATGTTCCATTTGTGTGTTTGTTTAATCGGTTCATCCTTTTCTATTTCGTTTCAATTCACCGAACATCTCAAGCATATTTCCTAAATTTCATGAATTGCAAAATGGGTATGAAACCCATCACTCATTAGAGTACAATAACGATGAAGCTAGGCAGTGAACCAATACTATAACGTGATAGTAGAGAGAACTTATATTTTATATTTACTCATTTAGTATGAACTTTGTAAATAAACAACTTATTATAGTATAGTTTCAAGAGATTTTGTGCTTTTTTCTAAATAGTTCTTCTTGTGTTTAAATTTGTTCTTGTCAAATCTATGTTCCTAGTCCTTAACTGGGGGCTTGTTTAGATACACCAAAAAGTCTTACATCACTCAAGAGTTGAGGCTAAGGACAATTTAAATACACATTCCTCCTTTAACCCTTTGAGGGGCCTTTTAAGGGCAAAATTGTGACTAAACTTCGAGTTTCAAAGCAGACAATACCTTGAATGTGGTGATTGACCCTAATGATATCACTCGCCAGACTTGGGATCGGAATATTGGCGCTGTCTATGGGGACGAAAACTCCCCTAGCCCTTGAAAAGAGAGTTTGTTCTAGTACATCCAATAATCTCACATTCCTTAGGGGTCGAGGCCAATGGCGGTTTAAATACATCTTCCTCCTTCAACCTTTTGATACACCTTTTAAGGATAAAATCGTAGCGGAATTCCAAGTTCTAAAACGGACAATACCTCATATGTGATAATTGATCCTAACGATGTCACTTAGCGAATTTGAGATTAGAATAAAACTCATGGAAAGTTTATAGGATAGTCATAAGTGACTTTGTTACTTATTATAAGTTAGAAGTACAAACATAATCTTTTGTAAAACATTATTTTTATTAGTGGAAGCTTTTTTTTTGTGCCGAAGAACTTAAAGTAGCTCGAATTAGGAGTGAACTATTATAGAAACAAAGTGTTTCTACTTTTTTCCATTAGACATGATTTTGCATTCCTTTGTTGTAAAATGTTGCCGAAAAACATTGTCAACTTAATTATGAAACCATAGAAGAGCCCTTTATCAGTGTCCAATGGACTTATTTGTAAAAATATTTAAAGGTAGTTCTTAAACTTTATTCAAACTCTCTTTTTCGGAACTAACATTTATTTCAGTTTAAAATTATTATATATCTTATTCTTGAGTATAGTAGTTGGATCAATTCAACTATTTTAATTAATTTTAGTCAAGAATAACCTTTTTAATATAAAATCAAAATAGGAAGTGTAAAAAAAAATATTAACTAAAATTTCAAATCATTTAAAAATATAAACGAAAGAAACGTGTGTTTGAAACATCATTAAATTTCGTTCAACATTAATGTTTTGTGAGACTAGTTTTGAGTAAAATGAAATTTAATATTAATAATGTGTGTTTATTCAAATCAAACACACATAAACCAAGGATATAGTTGAGCAAGCTTCATCGTAAGAACTTTTAGGAAAGAAAAAAAATGAAATAAGCTTCTTCACACTAGTTTAATATAAAAACTTTACAACTTCTATGAAGAAATTAATGTTAATTTTTTTCTTAATTTTCTTTCATGATAAAATTTAATAAAGAAAAAGTTCAAATAGTATCTAGGATTTAGAATCCACCATTCTAAAACAATGACAAGAGATAGATATTAAGCATTTTGTATATGGAAAATAGATAAAAGTGGCTTCATTCATTGAATTTTGGGTATAGGACCAAATTCACGATGATAATATAAAAGCACAACAAAGTTCCCACACCATACCTAACTCCATTGTGCTGTCCTTTTCCAGGTGCCTAAATCTTAGCTACTAGGCACTGTACACCTTCTATGATAATTTTTTTATTTATTTAAAGTTTGGAGTTTCAAATGTAAAAAAGTAAATTATTAAATTATTCTGTAGAGTATATTCTTATTTTAGAGAACTAAATAAAGAAATGCCAATGTTGTTATTGTAAAATAAAGAAAACAGAATAATTTGAAGTGAACAAATTATTATTTGTGTTTTAAACAATGTATGGTGGTGCTGCATTGTATTGATACTGTTTTAATAACTAAAATACTTCACACCCCTTAAACACTCAGACTACAAGTAATTTATAAATAATTTTCTCCTTTAATTACAAAAATAAATCCGCGATGAAATTACTAAACACTAATCTTAACTGTGTATACAGAAATTTGACGTCGAAAATTTTTCACTTATTTCTAATTAAGTTCTTATTTAACTATTGCCATATCCATGTCTTTAAAAACAAATATATATATATATTACAGTTTTGAATATATTTATAACACCAATGATAATGTATAGACCTGAAAATAATTTTTGAAGGAGAAGTCTCTAATTTTTTTATATAGTAATAACTATGTAATTAAAAATAAGTTATTTTTATTTGTGTGAATTCTTTTTCAGTGGAAATTGGATGAGTTGATTTTGCTTTAAGTGTTATAAAAAATTACTCGACACATAAACATAGAGAGTGATTTTATTTTTATTGAACTTTTTGTAACTTAATAAATAATTTGATTTTGATAAATTAATGATTTGATTTTTCACTTTTCAGATTCGTTGGTGACTTAAAGTAAAGCAACAATTAATTATCATTAATTGGATCTTAATGAATAATGTATTCCAACATCAACAGAGAATACGACTAACTAATTGTCATTATCACCAAAAAATCATTCACTAAAGCTTCAATTTGCCAAATATACATTTTGTGATTTTCTTCCACAAACTTTTTAGGGTTACAAATACACAAGTTGTGACTATTCATCTACCTGAGCTTTGGGGAACTTCTTTGTGTGGAAATCAACATGCCTCTTTTGATTTCTAAAACATGCAAATATTAACTTTTCTAAGTCCAGATTTTCTGCTAATTTTCTTTGTATTATTCGTACTGAGTTTTCAAAATACATTGATATTAATAAACAAAAAAAATTAATATAATTTAAAATATCAAAACAAGTGTACCTTTTTAAATATTAAAGGTATACAATGTATTTAAAAAAAAAAAATCATATATATTTTTTCTGTATACATTGGAATATTAATAATATATACTGATATGTTCATCACAGGCCACTTGTATGTCTATGGAGGTAGGAGATAAAGCCTACATATACTAGCTATATCACTAGCTAGATTGAAAAGTGGCAAGACTTATAAAAGGTTGTAATTTAATAATGCATGATTTTTTAAATTGGTGTGAATTGTTGATAGTTTAATGTGGTCCAATCCTAAGTTAGGTTATTAGTTGTTTTCAAAGAATCTCATGCACTTGATGCATACACATATACCTAATCTAGGGTTTACTTTCAACGTTATGTTACAACTGTTCACCCATGTTTGACATCAAAATCATAGGAAGAAAAATGTTACACATGTTTATAAGTTTTCAATCACTTCCAATCGTGCGGATTGAAAAAGAAACTTACTACATATGCATGAACTTGAAAATAATCTTCCAACTTTTATATATATAGCCACTTTATATCTTTCATTTCTACGCAATCTTGTTGGAAGAACCTAGTATTTGGTTGTGTTTGTTTCCTAGGATGCTATTATCAATACGACATCTTTTTTAGCATATCATTTTAATTGTAATCTTTATTACATTAAAATTACTAAAAAAAATCTAATATTTAAAACATGTTTATATTAAATTAAAAGCAAAATTTCTGGTAATATGAGAGGACGAAGAGAGAGAAAAGAAAAACAGGAAAATCACGATCCATGGTAATATATGATATTGAACAAAAGAAGGAGAAAACTTGTATAACAATATAATGTACCTTGGTTTCAACCCTTCTATGGCATATAATGTACCTTGGTTTCATAGTGAACAAAGAAAAAAAATTTATTAAATATGTTTTTGATTCTTAACTTGCAGTAAAAATTAAAATTAGTTCTTCTTTGAAACTTTAGTCTAATTTAGTCCTCCATCTTTAGAAATGTGTGGATTTAGTTCTTTTAACGAAATTTTGTTAAGTTTATTTAATGTTTCAAATGAGTTTCATGATAGTATTGGAGTTCTTTTACACCATTTTGACATATTTCCGCTTTAATGTTAGCTGAAATGTTATCATGAGACACATGTTATCATGAAACACATTTAAAACGTCAAATAAACTTAACAAATGTGTTTAAAAGGACTGAACTCATGTATTTTCAAAGTTAGGGAACTAAATGCCTCCAAACTTTAAAAAACGGACTAATTCCAATTTTTACTGAAAGTTAAAGGACCAAAAACATATTTAACTTAATATATATATATATATATATATATATATATATATATATATATATATATATATATATATAT
>Ga0209389_1003837_pt1 | contig 12288 bp, 18 predicted proteins | sample CowpearedBW_FD_187526 | JGI IMG/M metagenome (GOLD analysis project Ga0209389, IMG submission 187526) | Root nodule microbial communities of legume samples collected from California, USA - Cow pea red BW (SPAdes) (version 2) | ecosystem: Host-associated > Plants > Roots > Nodule | place: USA... | reverse complement strand
AGAAAAAGTTTAAGTCTATTACAATAAGAATCTTTAAACATAAACTATATTGTCTTCAATATCTTCAAGTGTTTTCTTCAGCATCTTTATCATCATCAAAATCTTTTAATCAATCTTTGTCAACATACTCCTATAGGCTGATCTATTAGGAACGAATGCATCTAAAATAAGGTCTATGTTATTGGCACAAGCAAGCTTGAAGCAAATAATTGATAAAGCCAAGTGCGTGAAGATCACATGTGTTAGTTGAAGATTGATGAAGATACTTGAAGATTATGTTTTTAATGTATTAAATATGAAATAATGTGTTAAATGTAATGATTAGGTGTTATATCATGTTGGTAGGCTATATGACATAGGTTAGATGTCTTGTGTGCCTTAGTGTGTCTCTTTTAATATGTTAAAAAGGCTTGCAATATATAGTTTCTAGTATGAATGTATTCAGTTAGTTGAATTATTTTAAATCAATTGATTTCACTTAAGTCAAGTGAATTCAGTTGACTGTACGGAAAATTCAATCAAATGATTTCACTTAAACTAGACTATATATGATGTGTTTTCGAGAGCAGAGGTGTGATTCTGAGTTTTTGAGCACGAAATCTTATCATTCTTCTCTGGAAAACTCTCTCTCTGCAATACACAGCTGCAACGTGAAATTTGAAGATCTTGGTTGATCTTGGAGGCATTTTGGCTTATGAGTAGCTTGAAGAACACATGTATGGTTGGCTAGGGATAATTACCATCAGGTTTTGATGTTCTTGTGCCTCTACTTGTTTGCCTGATGTGATTTCAGGTCTATAAGTGTGATTCTTGCAGGGTAGTTAACTAGATTTTGGTGTGAGTCAAAAATCTGGTGAGTTTCTTTGTTCAAATGTCTAATCTTGGTTTTTGATTTGTAAAAATTTTGAATATAGTGGAAACTAGGCTTAGGTTGTCCTGGTAAATTGGATGTAGCTCTGTGATTGAGTGAACCAGTATAAAAACAATTATGCAATTCTCTTTCCCTCATCTCACTCGCTTTGAATCACTTTAAAAACTCAAGAAAATCAAGTAATCTACTCATTACTCTGTTTTTATGTGTTCTTGTGTAATATGAGGTTGTATACTAGTTAGTAATATTGATTGGAACAAGTCTTGTATGTAAAAGATTATTGTTTGAGTTAAATCTGCGAATTTTCTGCATAAATTCCCAGTATTTTAGCCAACTGATTTGTCATTTTAATTGATTGTTTCATAGCTCAAGAACAAATTAGTCTACTATTTTATTTTTTGACCGATTGAAAGTGTACTGGTCTGCAACTTTTACATTCTAACTTTCTAGGCTATTTGATTCAATTGAAAAGAGTTTTAAGCTTTCGAAAAACTTTTAAATAGCCAATTCAACCCCCCTCCCCCCCTCTTGGCTTAAATCACCATTTCAAACCTATAATTGGTATCTAGTCAATGTTCTGGAAAGATATTCAAGTTTGATAAAAAAAAATCTTTTGAAATGGCTGAAAATAAACTCCCTTTTGCTGAAGGTGCCTCTATTCATAGACCACCTATGTTTTGTTGCTTAAACTATCCGTTTTGGAAAATAAGGATGCAAATTTTCACTGAATCTATAGACAAAAGGATTTTGGATGCAATAGTTAATAGACCATATACTCCTAAATATCTTGGTTAAAGTAAGCAGGTGGAAAAGCCTTGGACTGAATGGATAAATGAAGAAAGGAGAAGAGTTCAATATGATTGCAATGCTAAGAATATCATCACTTCATCTTTGAGTATGGATGAAATTTTTTAGGGTCTCCCAATGTAAGAGTGCAAAGGAGGTACATTTCTAAACAAAGTGATTCAAGTAATACTTCTAAATTCTCATGTTATAATTGTGGAAAACAAGGACATATCAAGAAGAAGGTTGGTGACAGGAAAAATGAGAAAAAGGCCAAGGAAAGACGTGCCTACATAGCTTGGGAGGACAATGGTGATTCAACATGCACTTCATCTCAAGAAGGAAGTGAGGAAACAAATTTATGCCTCATGGCCGGATATGAATCATCCTCATCAAGCTAAGTGAGTCCCTTGTCATCTAAAGATAAAAATGACTATTACCAATTGTTGCATGACATTGAGGAGTTGCGTAGTGAGGCTAACAAAATTGTTGTCATGAATAATCAGCTAAAAGGATTAAATAGCTGGCTAAAAACTAGAATCAGAAATAGCCGAATTAAAAAATGTTCCTGCAGAGAACAAAAAAGAGATGTCAGACACAAATGTTATGTTAGCTCAATCCGCAATCTCCTCAGCTGGCTTCCTTCCGACTGGCATATACTATCTGTTGGTATCTCGGTTTGGACCGGTTTAGACCTGAGAGGGGTTACTTGCGGAGAAGACTCTGACGCTCAAGTCAGCAAAGAACTCTCAGAAAGTCAAATCTTGTGATTAAGGGATTAATGAATGCGTACCTTTAATTGCTGGGGTCCATGCATATTTATAGATTATTAATTATGTCTGGCCACGTCGTGGGTTGGGCCCCTATTTGGGTCATAGGTGGGCCTGGGCCTTAGCCGAGGCCCCATAGTTCGATTATCGTGGCCCCTAGGGGTTTTGTTGGTGATGCTTTGAATTTGTCAAGTTCTCGCTTAATTTTCTTAAGTTAGCGGCTTAGGCTGGTTGCTCTTTAGCGGCTTAGATAAGTTGCTCTTTAGCGGTTTAGGCCGGTTACTCTTATTCACTCAGCATATATATATGGTGATTATTTGCGTCCTTAGGAGTTATGTAGACGAATTTTACGGCTATAGTCAGGCTAAGCCGCCTAGGTGTAGTAAACCAGTCCCCCAGCCTTTGCTGGTGTATCTTTATCTGCAAAGGATGAGAAGTGTTGGTGTGTTTTTTGTTAGGCCAGCTAGGTGTAGTACACCAGTCCCCCAGCCTTTAAGTGTGATGAACAGTGTTAAGGCTTGGAATCTGAATAGGTTTGTGGTAGGTGGAGGGGTGGAAAATGTCAGAGGTCTAGTCAAAGGGGTTTTGCACCGTCATTTTATAGTTGGTGACCCTTGGTGTGCGTTGTGACGCTTCGTATGGCTTATCACTTTTGGCGGGAAGAGGTTGTAGCGTTTAGGAATCATGTCTATAAATGAGGGTGTTGTTGAATGCGTGCTCATGTTGCTTCATTTGTAAGAAATCTGAGATCAGTTATTTGTGTGCGTTAGAGTTGTTCGATATCTTCCTTATTTCCACCATCATCCTAAAAAAGAACAAGTATGTCTAGTAGTAGTGATAGGGTTTCCTTGTCGAGTTTGAGTAGTGAGCGGTTATGGGGAAGTAGGAGTAGTCAATCGGGCAGTAGTGATAGGGAGCCACCGGGAAATGTGGGGAGGATCCCTATGGAGAGAACAGTTGATGTTAAGGAGGATCTACTAGAGGAGTTGGTGGAGAGTAGTTGGCCAGCGAAGGTGGGATACGAGTGGGTTGCAGCGGATGTGCGAACGCAATACTCAATATTCCGGTGGTCGCGATTGCTGAAGTCGTGGCTGAATTGTACTCCTATCTTTGAGAAGGGCGCTCGAAGGGATACTGTGGTGCCAGAGAGGGTAAGTGTCATAGAATGTGTTTGTCACGGCTGAGATGGAGCTGCCAAGGAGTTCTTTTATATGTACATGTGTCATTTTTCAAAACTGCATATTTGGTTGCCATTTGACGAGTTCACCGTGGGAGTATTGCAGTTGTTGAATGTTGCTCCCACTCAACTGCATCCGAACAATTGGGCATACTTGCAAGCATTCTGGTTGTTGTGTATGGCCTTGTACTTGGAAACATTTCTACAAGCGTTCCTCTATTTCTTTGATACGAGGCCGAAATTTCGACTACGTCGTTATCGCTTGTAAGCCGACCTGGAATTAACAGATTGGATGCTTTTCCCCAATCTTTCAAACATTTTAAAGATGGGTTCTTTAAGGTGGTGGTAAAGGAAGTTGGACGTTCAAATTTTTACACCAACAATGGGAGTACTAAATTTCCATTTTTCTGGACCGGCAACCCTTAGAGATATAAGGGGATGGCGAGGGAGAAATTGTCAGTGGCTGACCGGGAGGTGGTGGATGCGGTGATGCTTTTTAGGGATAAGATGCTCACTAAAGCCTTAGTTAGGGTTTATAATTCGGTTCATCCGATTATTGATATTGAAGGTATCTTTTTGTATTTTTGATATTGAATGGTCTGATGGATGTGTGTTGTTCTTTACAGGTCACATGACGCAGATGGGAAAAAAGAATCTAACACTTTTCCAGACACTGCGAAAGGAGAAAGCGGCTAGAGCCAAAGCCGCTGGGAACACTAAAGTTCCTAACTTGCAGGAGTCACTGGTGGATGTGCATGTGCACTGTGGGACAAAGAGAAAGGCCGAGTTGCCGGCTAGGCCTGGCAGAGGCAAAGATGTGAAGAAAGTGCGGGCCACTTTGTTAGGGTCGGGGTCGTCTAGTGGCACAAAAGGACTGGAGGCTGGCTTGATTGAGTTGCCAGAGATGACTGTTCGGAAGGATATTGAGATCAATATGTCGAAGACGCTGATCAATTCAATTGATAGCATGGAGCCTAACCATCTTGTGACGACTATGGTGGAATTTAGTAGCAAGGCGCTGATATTGGGGCGTCGGGTTGGATCGTTATATCAATGGGAGTTAAAGGAGGGAAACCGGGATACGCTGGCGGAATTTCAAGGTAAAGTTGACAAGTTTGCGGAGGAGAAGGAAGCGTGGGAGAAGGAAAGGGAAGAGTGGAAATAAGAGAATAAGAGGCTTGAGACCTGGAAAGTATGCTGCTTGGATTCCGAGGAAAACTTTAAAGTGAAGGTTGCTGACCTTGAGGCTGATTACGACGAGTTGAAGGAAAAGCATGAAGGCCTAGAAGTTGAGCTCGAGGACCTTAAAGGTTGCATCATCCAAGAGCATATTAATGGGTTCTAGAAAGGCTTGAGGTAGGTGGCCTCTTTCTGTAAAGACGTCGATGTGGCGGATCCCAGGTTTGATGTGAATAAGGATGTAGTGGATGGCCAACTTATCAATGAAGCCAAAAGCAATCCTGAGGAGGAGGCAGAGAAGACGATAGTTGATGAGGATATGAATGCTGGAGAGGCTGTGGAGAGTGGTGATGACCAAACAGCTTAGGATATAGTTTTTTATTTTTCTATTCGCGATTAATCCTAAGTCTGTAATAACTCGTACAATATTTTTCCTTGCTTTTAATGTGATGCATATTCTGGATATATCTGTTGTGTGGTTGTTGACGATAGTATATGTGATAGGAATGCGCTTGTTGAAAGATGTTGTTATGTATTCAGTATGTTACTTCATATGCCGCTTTACTTGGATGAGTATTATTGACGTTTGTAGGGTAATGAGAGTACGTTTGTGTGTATGCTATGTGAGTTACAGTACTTGATCCGGGCCACTTACGTGTGGTAAGGGTGGAGAACTTAAGCGATTAAAAGTAGATAAAGGATGTCCGATCCAGCCCCCTTACTTGTGGTAAGGGTGGGAAACTTAAGCGATTAAAATTAAGTACAAGTGTTCGACCCAGGTCGCTTGCTTGTGGTAAGGGTGGGGAACTTAAGCGATTAAAATTAAGTACAAGTGTTCGACCCACGTCGCTTACTTGTTGTAAGGGTGGGGAACTTAAGCGATTAAAAGTGTGCCAAGGAGTAGACAAGAAGTAGATGGGAGATTAATAACCCTTTATTTTATTCATGAAATCTGGGGTGCCTCGTTAAAAACTCCCTAACCAAAACCCTCCTTAGGGAAAAAAGACCAAGTGATGAAAAAGAGTACACCCAGGGTTACAAGTATTCGGTACAATAGGTATCTTAACTGAAGTAAAATTTGAGATGGGATACGTTCCATGTATTGAGTATCTCTTCGCTTGATAACTGTTCAAGCTTATACGCTCCTCCTCTAGCATCTTCACATATTCGGTATGAGCCATCCCAATTGGTGGAGAACTTGTCATCCTTCTCTCTTGCGCTACTGGCCATTCTCCAAACTAAGTCTCCTCTAGCGAATGATCTTGGGCATAAGTTCGACTTATATTTTCTGGTCGCTCTCTGTTTAGCTGCTTAAGTGCGTATATGGGCCTTGTCTCTTAATTCAGATAGGAGGTCGAGGTGGGTGCTCATGTTTTGGTGATTTTGAACTGGGTTGTACAGTTCTTGGCGTAGAGACGGTTCGCCAATTTTGACTGGTATCATGGCGTCTGCGCCATATACTAGGTTGAAAGGAGATTCGTTTGTTGCTGATTGAGGGGTACACCTGTAGGCCCACAACACTTTCATTAATTCTTCCGACCATCGACCTTTAGCGTTATCCAGCCGGTTGCGCAATTCTACTAGTATGACTTTGTTAGCTGTTTCGACCTGTCCATTTGTCTGTGGGTGTTCAACAAAGCTGGTTACATGTTTGATGCCTAGGTCGGTATAGAACTTAGCGAGTTCTTTGTCTATGAATTGTTGGCCATTGTCGGTGATGATTGTATGTGGGACGCCATATCGGTATATAATATCTTTCTAGTCGAATTGTTGGACTTGTTGGGCTGTAATGGTGCCTAGTGGTTTAGCCTCTATCCATTTAGTGAAGTAGTCGATGACTACTATAAGGAATTTTACTTGGCCTTTTCCTGGGGAAAAAGGGCCGAGAATGTGCATTCCCCACTTTGCGAAGGGCCATAGGGATAATATAGAGTGGAGTTGTTCTTGCTTTTGATGGATGAGGTTACCATGCTTCTGGCAGGGTATGCATTTTTTGACAAAAGTGTTGCAATCGGCCTCCATGGTTGGCCAAAAGTAGCCGGCGCGGAGGATTCTGGTGGTCATGGTTCGTGCGGCGGAGTGATAGCTGCATATGCATTCGTGTAATTCTTTAATGATGTACTGGCTTGTTCGGCGGTGACACATTTGAGGAGCGACTGGTCATATCCCCGTTTGTATTAGTCATCGCCTATCATTGTATACCTAGCGGCTTTAGCTAACCAACTCTTGTTGGCAGCAGGTGGGGGATTACCGGTTCGGAGGTACTGGATGTAGGGAATTGTCCAATTGTCGGCTTGGTGTTGGGTTAGGTTATGGCATGTGTTTGTTGTGGAAGGTGCAGATAGTGTTTGTTGTAACAGTGATCGGTGTCGTCCTTTTAGTTTAGTGTTGGCCAGTTTAGATAATATGTCGGCTTTGAAATTTTCAAATCTGGGGATGTGTTGGATGCACACTTGTTCAAAAGTAGATTGGATGACGTTTCGGACCAGGTGATAGTACTATAGGAGGGTAGGGTCTTTGATCTGGAATTCGTCATTTAGATGGCCTATTGTGAGTTTGGAATCAATTTTGCACGTAAGCGTTTTGACACCGACTTCGCAGGCGAGGGATAGGCCGGTGAGGATGGCTTCGTATTCGGATTGGTTGTATGATGTTTTGAAGGCGAAGTAGAGGGATTTTTCGATGAGGATGTCGTTGGGGCCTTCTAGGACGATGTCGGCGCCTGCCTCTTTTGGGTTTGAAGAAGTATCAATAGAAAGTGTCCACTAGTCTTCTTCAGGGGTTAGTTGCAGATCGTTGACGAAGTCTAGGAGGCATTGAGCTTTGATGGGGCCGTGGGGTTCATAACGAATGTTAAACTCGGATAACTCTACGGCCCAAGACAACATGCGGCCATTAAGGTCTGGCTTTTAAAGTATCTTCTGGATAGTGTAAACAGTTTTGATGATGATGTTGTGGTTTTGGAAATAGGGGCGTAGGCGTCGCGCTGTGTGTACTAGGGATAGGGCTAATTTCTCCACCATCTGGTATCTAGTTTTAGGATCTTGCAAGGTTCAGCTGACGAATTATACAGGGTGTTGAGTTCCATCAACATCTTGAACTAGCGCGACACTTACGGTGTGATCCGTGGCGGTGATGTAGACAAGGAGGGGTTGATGAGTGTCCGGCGTATGAAGGATGGGTGGTGAAGTTAGAGTGTCTTTGAGTTTTTGAAAAACTTGTTCACATTCATCGTTCCATGAGAACTTGGCCGATTTCTTGAGTAGTTGAATGATGGGTTGGGTTTGCTCGGCCAATTTGGAAAGGAAGCGGGAAATGGCGGTTAGACGGTCAATGAGGCGTTGTACTTCTTTGACATTGTTGGGGCTTCGCATCTCAATGATGGCATTTCATTTCTCTTGGTTAGCCTCTATGCTGCATTGTGTCAGCATGAAGCTGAGGAATTTACCTTGATCGACGCCGAAGACGCACTTTTCGGGGTTGAGCCAGAGGTTGTATTGCCGTAATGCAGAGAAGACGGCAGACAAGTCTTGAGCGTGCTGGTGATGACTTGGGGATTTGACGACCATATCGTCGACGTAGACTTCGAGACATTTGCCCATTAAGTGGCTGAATACCTTATCCATTGCCCGTTGATAAGTTGCCCCTGCGTTTTTTAGGTCGAATGGCATAACTTTCTAAAAGTAGTTGGCGTCATCTGTAATGAAGGCAGTTTTGTTCATATCAGTTGTGGCCATGGGAATCTGGTTGTAACCAAAATATGCATCAAGGAAACTGAGGACTTTGTTACCGGCGACACCGTCAATTAACTAGTCAATATTGGGTAGAGGGTAGGCTTCCCTAGGACATGCTTTATTGAGATTCGTGTAATCGACGCACATCCGCCATTTGCCATTAGCTTTTTTGACTAGAACTACACTGGAGAGCCAAGTGGTGTAGTGGGCTTCTTCGATGAACCTTGCGTTGAGTAACTTGTCGGCTTCGATCTTGGCCGCTAGTCGACATTCTTCACCAAGCTTCCGTTTCTTCTGGGAGACATATCTGGCCCTTTTTTAAATGGAGAGTTTGTAGGCTGCGACTTGAGGGTCAACGCCGGGTAAGTGAGCAGCGGACCAGGCAAAGAGGTCAGTGTTGTTGATGAGGGTAGGTGTAAGGATTTCGCATTGTTCGTGTTGTAAACCAGTGCTTAGTTTGAGTGGTATAGTTTCATCGATCGGCTCGAGGCGGGCATCCCGGCCTACTCTGGGGTCCAAATCGTCTCTAGATAAGGCTATGTCAGAGCCGAGTGGACATTTAATATGGTTGGTTTGAAGGATGTGAAGTTGTGGGCGTAGGCTGGCCATGTAGCATTCTTGCGCGAGCTGTTGGTCGTCGTGGATGGTAAGGATGTCTTTTGATGGGGATGGAAATTCCATGGCCAGATGAGGTGTGGATACGACAGCGTCTAGAGTGTTGAGGGATGGTCGGCCGAGAAGGACATTGTATGATGTAGGCGCGTCTACGACAAGGAAACATATAGGAATTGTCTTGGTGTGAGCGCCATCGCGAAAGACAGTATGAAGGTTGATGTAGTCGCGGGTGGAGACCTTCTCCCCTAAGAAGCCATATATGGGTTCATCGTATGCAACCATGGCGGTGGTGGGGAGCTGGAGTTTATGATATGTCGCCCAATAGAGGATGTCGACTGAACTGCCTTGGTCAATGAGGACTTTCTTGACGGCATAATTTTCCAATTCAACCGTGATGACCATGAGGTCATCCTACTATTGATCAAGGCCATGGAAGTCATCGTCTGTGAAGGTTATGGGAGGCATGCAGCGTCTATGGTGGGAATGGGTTATGTGGTTGATGGATTTGAGGTGGTAGAGATGTTTCTCTCTGGCTGATGAGGTGGATCCTCCACTGGCGAAGCCACCAGAGATGGTGTTAATGGCGCCGCGTAGTGGGGGGTCGGTCGAGGCAATATTAGTGCGAGCAGGCTGGGGGTCACGGTTGGTGGGTTGGTTACGATGTTTGGCGTGGCGAGAATCACGGGGAGGACGTTAGTGGTTAGATCGTAGAGGGTGATTGTCTCTATGGATGAAGTGGCGGAAATGGACAACACGAACCAATTCTTCGATCTTGTCTTGGAGTGCTTTGCATTCTTCTATGGTGTGGCCGTTGTTTCGGTGATAGCAGCAATATTTATTCATGTCTGCGTTTGGGGGAGTGGATGTCTTGCGTGGTGGTGGGATGAGGTCGGCCTGCAGAGCTTCATCAAGGAGACGGGATCGAGGAACATTTAGGGGTGTGTATCTGGTGAACCGAGGTTGTCGGGGTTTTCTGGGTCTAGGATCAGGTTGTTAAGGTTGTGTAGGGGGGTTACCACGGATGGTGTACAATCGTTGCAGAATTTTGTGTGGAGAGTTTGCATCTCTTCCATCGGATGTAGTTCGCGGCGCGGAGCTTCAATTCATGCATGGAGGCGTGTGGGTGTAGGTAAACGTTATTGGCGAAGGGGCCGAGTTTGAGAGTGAGTGTCATACACTGAAGTATCATTTCCTAGTTAAGGTTTGGTGTGCGGAGGGCAGCCTTACTGAAGCGGTCGATGAAAGCCCATAGCTTCTCTTCTTGTTCTTGTCCGACGCCAAGAAGAGAGATGGTTGTAGTTTGATGTGGGCGGTTGCCGGCGAAGTGAGTAGTCAACATGTAGGAGAGGGTGTCAAAGTAGTCGATGGAGTATGGTGGCAGGGTGGTAAACCATTCGAGGGCGGGGCCTCTGAGGGTGGTAGGGAAGGCCTTGGAGAAACGACATTGTTAGAGGTGTAGAGGGCGACATTGGTCATATAGACTTTGAGGTGCTCGTCTGGATCGGTCTCGCCTATATAACGGTCCAGTGTGAAAGGTTCCCACTGGGAAGGGAGAGAGGTGTTGGCGATGAAATTAGTAAAAGGGTGACGGCGTCTAGGTTGTGTGGATGGTAGCAGGTGAGGGGGGATGGGATGGTGGATGAGGGTGGGAAAGGTTGATGCAAAGTTGTGAGGTGGGATATGGGTGGTGGGGAGGGTGGGAGGGATGTTATAAGGTTGGATGTGGGTGGTGGGGAGGGTGGCGGTAGGGGTAGGAGCCGCAGTTTTTCCTGGGAGGGTGGGATGGAAGTGTGTATGATGGGTTGAGAGGATGAGAGTTTGTTGAGTGGTGGTGAAGGTGTGCTGGATAGGATAGTACACGCTTTCTTCTTCAGTAGGCTGGAAAGCTAGGGACTTTGCGACGTCGGATGTTTCCTTAGCCTTTCCCTTTTGAGTGGGATCGACCTCGATCTTTCTCCTTAGACGTGAGTTTTCCTGTCGTAGTGCCTCCATTTCATCAGCACTGCGCTTTTTCGAATCAGCTAGTTCTTGTTGCATTTCGCTTGGCCGTCCAAGATAGCGGCCAAGTCCGGAGTGGTAGTAGTAGGTGCTACAGGACCTGCTTCAGCTTGCTTGTTAACTCTTGCTTTGCTGCGGGTAGAAACCATCTTCGAGAGGATATGTATTGGTTCGTAAAGTATTACTTCGTGTCCCACGGTGGGTGCCAATTGTTCCTGCGGAGAATAAATAAGAGATGTCAGACACAAACGTTACCTTACCTCAATCCGCAATCTCCTCAGTAGGCTTCCTTCCGGCTGGCATATACTATCTGTTGGTATCTCGGTTTGGACTGGTTTGGACCCGAGAGGGGTTACCTGTGGAGAAGACTCTGACGCTTAAGTTAGCAAAGAACTCTCAGAAAGTCAAATCTCATGATTAAGGTGTCGCAACCGAAATCGCGACAAGACGACGAACCAAAAAAGAAAATGGGTTTAACAAGAGATTTGGGAGTCGCCACCATAGTTATTCTAGAACACTATGGAAAACCATAAAGATAAGACAAGTCTTCGAAAAAACCAGATTTCGGGAGTCGGTTACGCGTAGGGAAGGTGTTAGCACCCTACCGCGCCCGCCCGAGGGCGGTACCTTTAATTAAAAATGCAAAGTCGATGTGGTTTTCAAAATGTTAATTTTCCCCAAAAATAATAAGACAAGAATATATAAAAGAAACAAAAATATTTTTTGGTTTTTGGGCCCGACAAGGATTGACCTTGGTTCTACGTATTCTCATTCAAAATGAGAAATCAAGGTTACGTAGTTCTTTAAAATATATTTGAAAAACAATTAAGAAAATGATTTGATATTTTGGAGGTGAACCTAACAAGGACTGGCCTTGCTCCTACGTATCTCGCGGTCGAGAATCAAGGATCACGTAGTTCTTAAAAGAAAACATATGTTGGAAAATGTTTATATTTTGTATTTTTTTTTAAATTTCTGCATTTTTTGGTGTTTTTGAGATTATTTAAAAAAAATGGTGTCACATGACGCGAACGGCTAGACAAACACCAAAAGAAAAGAAAATGTTTTTGGTATTTTTAGAAAATAAATGTCACACGGTGCGAGCGACCGGAAAGACACAATAAAGTGAAAGATAACATTTTGTTTAGATTTTTTATTTTT
>Ga0209389_1003833_pt1 | contig 12293 bp, 13 predicted proteins | sample CowpearedBW_FD_187526 | JGI IMG/M metagenome (GOLD analysis project Ga0209389, IMG submission 187526) | Root nodule microbial communities of legume samples collected from California, USA - Cow pea red BW (SPAdes) (version 2) | ecosystem: Host-associated > Plants > Roots > Nodule | place: USA... | reverse complement strand
ACATTCATTAAATATAACTACTACCTAACTCACAATTAATGAACTCTATTGCATGCTTAATCATAGCTAGACCCACTCTCAACCTTTTGCAATCTCCTAGACAATTAATACAACAACTTCCAACTACACACATTTAAGTTTACCTAATAGGAAGAAGAGGAGGTCGCGGAGGAACGAGACTAGATGAGACGTGAAGTAGAGAAGGAAAGAGCCCAGGCTGAGATCGAGAGCGATGAACAACGGTAGCAAGTCGAGCAGGACCATGAGCGATGAAGGAAAGAAGTGGAGGAGTCTCGTCATTGTCTGGTCGAGCCTCTTCGCCAAAAGGAACAACTATAGAAGACTAATGAGGAGATGAGGCAATGGATGCGTGATCATTATGTGGGAAGGGGTGAGTTCCTAGCACTTCATAGAGGTTGTGATGAAAGCCACCCATTCTTGCCTCAGATCAAGGAAGAAGCCCTACCCTAGAGCTTTGGGCCTCCGAAGGTCTCCTCCTTCTTAGGGGATTCAAACCCTAAAGTTCATGTAAAGGCCTTCCGAGCCCAAATGTTGATCGTGGGAGGAAGCGATGAAATCCGTTATAAAATGTTTGCAGCAACTTTAGTTGGCTCGACACTAAAATGATTTAGTTCTCTACATACTTTAGTAGACCTATGTGTGCGGTGGGCCAACCTCAAGCCAACCTTAAAATGACCTATGTGTATGCACGCAGTGTGCCGACCTAAGGACGACCTATGTGTGCATGCGGTGAGCCGACCTTAAAATGACCTATGTGTATACAGGCGGTGTGCCGACCTAAGGACGACCTATGTGTATGCACGCGGTGGGCCGACCTTAACCTGACCTATCACTACAAGAAAATGTATCATTAGTAACCAATTTTAGTGACTAAATATTGTTAGTCATTATAGTGACCAATTTACATACCAATTTACAAAGTAAAAAATTATTGGTTACTAAAATAGTGACTATTATGAATAAAAAATTATAATTGGTCACTAAATTGGTCTTTAAAATTAGCTACCATGGTTTTGGCTATCAAAGGAGGTCACTAAAAATTAGCTACCTAGGTTTTGGCTACCAAAATGACTTAGTCTCTAAATTGGTCTCTAATTAATTAATGACCAATTTAATGACCAATTATCATTTTTTATTTATAATGGTGACAATTTTAGTAACCAATAATTTTTTATTTTTTAAAATGATATCTAAATTAGTCACTATAGTGACTAACAACTTTTGGTAACTAAAATTGGTTACTAATGAAACATTTTCTTGTAGAGTATGTGTATACATGCGGTGGGCCGACCTCAAAACGACCTATGTGTATGTGCGTATTGGGCCAGACTCTAGGCAGACCAAGGTGTATGGACGTATTGGGTTTGGACTGGAGCCAACCTCATTGCAAAGACGTACTGTGCCCGACTTGGAGCCGACCTACGTACTATCTGGAAGGCCCAATTCACTTAAACCTAAAGCAAGGATGAGCTAAAGCCTTCTATAAAGCTAAGAGGCTGCTCTCTACTAAGTACGGGAAAAAAAAGGACCAAAAAAGGCAGGTGATAACGCTGTCGTTGACGCAATCAAATTAATATTACTAAACTATAGCAACATTAGTACACTACAAGAAAAACAATGTTTACCGATAGATAATTTTTCGACGAAAAACTTGGTTTACCGACGGATAAAATAGACGGCAAGGAGCGTCGATAAAGGCAAACAAAAAAATAGTTGAATTTTTTATGGGCTTATCGACGAATTACATATCCGTCGGTAAGGTCATCAACTGAAGCAAAAACTGTATGTACGTCTGTAATTCCATTGATAAGTTACTTTCTCATTTACCGAAGGATATGATCCGTCGGTAATGGCTCAATAATGTCCAATATCATTTTTAGTTTCCCCCTTTTCTTTTCATTCTCACAAAAAACAGAACCATACTACAACTCTAAAATTCTCCTCCTCTATAGGGCGCTGTCGCTGTCCACCATTTTTGTCCAACACCCACCGTAGTGTCCTCGGTTGCTACCGTCCAGCATCTTCTCTTGCGGCCTTGAAGGGAATCTTGGTAAGGGTTTTTTCTGCTCTTCTCTTTTCCTCTGTCGCAATTCGTTTTTGCAATTGCGAAATCATTTTTGCAATTCCTCTTGTGCTTTCGTGAGTGGAGTCTTCGTTGGTTGAGGGTGGCTTGCTATCGAGGGAGATTTTGAAGTTGTTGGTGCTCTGGTCGTTGCGGGTCCCTGTCGTGGTACTGTTTCAGCAATTGTTGAGGTAAGCCGCCTATATCATTGTTAATTGGATGGGGATTTACGGGTTCAACTTATGGAAATAAATAATTGGGTATGATTTTGAATTCATTGTGAATTGGTTGGGTTTCCACTCTGTGTTTGGTGTATGTTTTTGGTGATGGTGTTGTAGTGTTTGGTGTGTGACAAGTTTTTGCTGCAGGGGCTTTTGGTGCTGTTGGTTTTTTATTCCACCACTATAATTAAAATACACAAGAGAGTCCATAAAAATTGTGTTCTAAATATCATTCACGGTTGATTGGCAAGTTTGATCGGTGGTATAACTAACTTTAAGTTGTGGTGTGGCAGTCTTTCACCAAATTTATCAGAACGTTGAACATGGTTCACATTTCTAACTTGAAATTTTACTTATACACACACATATACAGTAATATAATAGAGCCATGGCCTATCTCCTTTGAGAAAACTATAACTATTTTCTTGCACTTAACACATATACACTATAAATATTTTCTTGCACTTAACTCACCAAGCCAACACTATACTATATAATACGTGTGATTACTTTTGATTTCTTACTTGCTTTCTTCTTAATCTTTTACAAGTTCTTTAGAATTACTATTTCACTGCTTTTGTTTACTTTGTTGTGAGTTTCTTAATCTGCCAATCTGCCATGGATGATTATAAACCTTCAACTTTTCATGAATAGGTAATCTAAGAGAAAGATGCATAAGTAGTTGTGAAAGCCTACTTTACATCAATTTTTGCAAAGTTTTAGCCAAGTAAGTTTTTTACCTTTTCAATTATTTATTTATTAAGCTATATGTGCTCACATGTACATGACTAAGAAAGCATGGTCACGAATTTAAAATAAAGATAGAAATATGACAGTTTTCTTCAATCATAAGTTTATGATAGAAAAAAAAAACAATTTTATGAACTTTTTAGTGTGAGTATATTATGTATAAGATTTGAATTTAATAGGCACACATAATCAAATAGTTACATAAGCTTAATCCCTATTTTTGAGTCATAGAAAAATTGTTACCACTGGAATTGATTGAAGGGAATTGTGACTCAAGTGATATGTAGCTGAGGCAGCCCCACAATATCTGATGGAACTTCACTGAACTTCATTTTTCTGTTAGGGTTTTTTATATCAAAGTTAAGCACAAGCTACCAAGTAGATAAAGGAATATTAAGATTAAATTTGTTTATGTGTTTGAAGTTATCCTCTTTGGTAAACTCTAATTGAAAAAGTCAACTCGACATAATTTTATGAGTCTTTGGCTAATTTGCATGCAATGATTTCTTTCAATCAATATTTCACTACTAACTTTGCATCTTTTGGCTGCACTAGAATCGTAAAACTTAAGTTAATGCTATTCATGCTAACAAATCTACCTAAAGAAACATGACTAAGGAACCCACTAGGCTATATTTCACTTAACCAACCTAAAACAACAGATCTTGTTATAATATTCACTTTGGAGTAAATTTGATTGTTGTGGGAGCATGACCTCATCCATAATCTATGTTCTTCTCCCACAAGATATATAAATAAAGCATGTCCAATTTCTTAAGCTATAATTGCTCCAATCCATATTCAATAGATCAACCTCCCCCTACAACCACTTCATTGCTTATTCAATGAATTTTGCGTACATGCAAAATTTAGAAATCCATTGTCACATACCACCTTCTTTCACTTTTCCCTTCAACCATTCTGCATAATTAATTCATTTCACCTTGCACTCAACCCAACAACATACAGTAATGATAAACTCTATAAGTGTGACCTATGTAGAAACTCAACTAGGATTTAAACCATTTCCCTTTATGGATGCATGTGGGCCTCGCCACTCTGGATCCAAAACCTGTCATTAGTACCATTCTCTCTACTCTAGTGAACTTCAAGTGAACAATGGGGCCTCACCTTTTTATGAAATTAAGGCAAACAACACTCCATGGCCTTTCCTTCAATATCCCCTTCTTTGAATTTCTCTGTATACACTGTCACCTTACGTCCAAAGTAGGATTCAATCACCTTCTTATTTTTACATTCCCTTATTTCTCCTGCCACATGCATGAAATGTATGTAACAAAGTGTAAATAAATTGTGCAATTAACTTTTAAGTGCCAAAATAAAGATATGGATCAACTCAAGTTTTTAAATCTGTATAAAACTCAAAATTTGACTAACTAAGACATACACTTCAAGCTAGACTCATCCAAAATAGGCTAAAAGTTAAAAATTGAACTAAGCTAGAATTTGGACATTCTAAGGAACTAGGTATAGAGAATATAAGTGGTATATAAAGGATACAAACACAACTCAAAGTTAGGAACAGTAACAGAAATTAAATCCGCATTTAACAACCAAGAAAGTACACATCTAAACAACTAATTAGAGGTGAGTAATCAGCTAACCTTAAACAAGCAACCATAATTTGTGTAGACTACTTCCTATAAGTTTAAAAGTGTCAAAAAAGTCTATGATTAATACTAACAACTCAAAAGTATGTAGGAGGCAAAATAACAAGTTTCCAAACCTAGAAATGTTCCCTAAATTAGGCTAAAACTACAAACTGCACTAAACATGACAATAAAATTTGGAGGTAACTAGCTTGACAAGTTCTAAAATACACTAACACTGTCAAAATGTATTGATTTCTTAAAATTGAACCTTACAACCTAATTTCACCATCTAAAGCTAACACACCAATCTAGAACTACTGTACAAATCTAGAAATGTATATGTGCACGAAATGTATGTAAAAAAAGTGTAAACAAATTGTTCAATTAAGTTTTAAGTGCCAGAATAAAGCTATGGATCAACTCAAGTTTTTAAATCTACTTAAAACTCACAATTTGACTAACTAAGACATAAACTTCAAGCAAGACTCATCCAAAATAAAGTTAAAAATTGAACTAAGCTAGAATTTGGACATGCTAAGGAACTAGGTAGAGACAATATAAGTGGTATATAAAGGATACAAACACAACTCAAAGTTAGTAACAATAACAAAAATTAAATCTGCATTTGACAACCTAGAAAGTACACATCTTAACAACTAATTAGAGGATAGTAATAGGCTAACCTTAAACAAGCAACCATAGTCTATGTAGACTACTTCCTACAAGTTTAAAAGTGTAAAAAAAGTCTATAATTAAAACTAACAACTGAAAAGTATGTAAGAAGCAAAATATCAAGTTTCCAAACCTAGAAATGCTCCCTAAAGTAGGTAGAGACATCACAAGTGGTATATAAAGGATACAAACAAGACTTATCCAAAATAGGACAATGATGACTTTGATCGCTCTTCCGAAATCTTACCCAATAAGTGAGATATATCCCTCCAATATGATGCTTTTAGGAGCATCTCTCTATTTTACATTGTCCTCCATGTAGGACTTAAGTAATAATAGGTTTATTGCTTAATTTCCATGTTCTTTCACTATCACAAATGTAACACTGTCCTTCTTTGCCTTGTCACAGAACATGGGTGAAGTTTCGAGCCACCGTCGTTGAGTGTATGACTGTTGTTACAGTGGTAGGAGAGGCTTGAAGGAAACTTTTTGTGATAGGAGTTGAACAATTTATCCAAACAGTTCGTCAATATAAATATTATGCTCTTGAGGGAGGGATTAGATGTCCGTGCATCAAGTGCGAATGTACTCATATTTTGAAAGACGAGGAGGTTAAAGTTCATCTATACAAAAAAGGATTCATGCCAGATTACTGGATTTGGACATTTCACGGTGAAAAAATGTCCTATGTTTATTTGGATGAACATTAAAGAATCTTCCTACTTCCTACGTACCTCTAAGATGAATCAAGCAATGTATATGCAAGAGATGTTGAATAATGCTCTTGGCCAACATGCTTCATTTGAACAAGCAGACGATAGTCGTTTAGAAGAGTCTCCAAATGAAATCACTCAAAGGTTTTACAATTTATTGGCAGAGTCAAATGAACCTGTATTTGAAGGGGTAAAAGAGTCAAAATTGTTAGTATGTATTAGACATTTGGCCTTCAAATCCAACTAGAACATTCTCAGCCAAGCATTGGACCAGATGGCAAAACTAATTTTAGATCTAACACCACCAAATAATCCTTTGCCCAACAATTATTATGAAGCAAAGAGATTAGTTTCAACTTTGGGATTGGGGTCTAAGAAGATTGATTGTTGTGTGAATGATTGTATGCTTTTTTACGACAATGGTAATGGAAAAAATGATGCATCCTTGCTCCAATGCAAATTTTATGGGCAACCACGATATCGCACGATACATCTAGGACAAAGGCAAAAAAAAAAAACGAAACAATTCCATTGAAGTTCATGTTTTACTTGCCTATAATTCCAAGACTACAAAGAATGTTTGCTTCAATGCAAACAGGACAACATGTGACATAACATGATGAGAACAAAACACAAGGCATGCTATGTCATCCATCTGATGAGGAAGCCTGAAAGCACTTTGATCGAAATCATCCATCTTTCGCTAGTGATCCTCGTAACGTTTGACTTGGTCTATGTACAAATGGATTTAATTCGTACATTCAGGCATCGTCATCCCCTATTCTTGTTGGCCTGTGATTGTTACTCCATATAATCTTCCACCTGAGATGTGTATGACTAAGCCTTATATGATTTTAACGTGTCTTATACCAGGTCCATCTAATCCAAAGGCATCTATAGATGTTTATCTAGAGCCTTTGATTGATGATTTGAATAAGTTGTGGACTGGTATTTGGACGAACGATGTTTCAAGGAGGCAAAATTTTCTAATGAGGGCAACTTTGATGTGGACTATTAATGACTTCCCTGCATATGGGATGTTATCCGGTTGGAGCACACACGATAGATTATCTTATCCACAATGTATGGAAAAGTTGAAAAGGGAAAGTTGTTGGTTTGATTGTCATCGTCAGTTCTTGCCCACAAAACATCCATTTAGGAGAAATAATAAGGAATTTCGCAAAGGGAAAGTTGAAAAGGATAAGCGACCTTTGAGGTTGACCTCATCACAAGTATGGCGACGAGTCCAAGATTTTCCAATAGTGACTTAAAGTGGTGTGACAAGGATGAATAAGTATGGAGAGTGGCATAATTGGACTAAAAGAAGCATCTTTTGGGATCTTCCATATTGGAAAGATAACTTGCTAAGACATAATCGTGATGTGATGCATATAGAATTTTTTTTTGACAACATCTTTAACACGGTGATGAATGTTAGTGGCAAAACAAAAGATAATGACAAGACCAGAAGAGATATAGCTTCGTATTGTCGGCGGAGAGAGTTGGAGTTAAAGTCACAAGCTAACGGGAAGTTTCTAAAGCCAAAAGCAAATTACAGCTTAACAAAAGATGAAAGTAAAATAGTTTGTCGTTGGATCAAAGAGCTTAGAATGCCAGATGGTTATTCTTCTAACTTGGCAAGATGTGCAGATACTAAAAAAGGTAGTATTCACGGTATGAAAAGTCATGATTGTCATGTATTCATGAAGACATTACTTCCTATTGCATTTAGCTCATTGCTAATGCATGTGTTAAATCCTCTTACTTCTTCAAAGACTTGTGCTCAACAATATTAAAGGAGGATTCAATAAGAAGATTGGAGGAAAATAGTCCACTTATTATGTGCAAATTGGAAAGAATATTTCCTCAAAGGATTCTTGCATTCAATGAAGCATCTCCCTATTCATCTTCCATATGAAGCATGGCTTGGCAGACCAGTGCAATATAGGTGTATGTATCCATTTGAAAGGTGATATGATTACTATATTTTATATATCTTGTTCTTGTCCTTCCCTAATGTATTCTTTTTCTTCATATAGATTTATGGGGGAATCAAAACGTTTTGTAAAAAACAAAGCTAGAGTAGAAGGATAAATTTGTGCAACTTACTTGCATCGTGAGACCACATACTTTTGTTGTCATTATTTTAAAAGCTTCATGTTGGTACCAAGCAATCATAGGAATGAAACACAATGGCAAAGTGAAACATCTAAATCAATGATAAAGGATTGATCCCTACCAAGGATGATGGCCCATGGCACATGCTTAGAAGAATGAGAGTTCCTTGATTCCTTCCTTTGCTTTTATTTTCTTTAGTTTAAAATTCCATTAAGTTGGCTTGGTTGACTATTTTTAAGTTGACTTGTTGACCTTGACTTTGGGTTGACTTGTTGACTCAAAGAATTAGCTTAACTAAAACCAACATGCTAATTCAAAATTAACTTGTTTTGTAGGTTCATTAAGAGGTGGGACAAGGAAGGACAAGTGGAGCATTTAGATGGCTTTTGGAGAGCACATGTGGAGGAAAAAGAAGGAGCAAAGCTTGCTAGGATCATCTAGAAAGGATGACCACATCTAAATTAACTTTTTCTTCCTTTGTGTGTGTGACTTGGGTTTTACTTTTTTTTTATGTGTTCTCCACTCTTATTTGTTTTGAATCAATCGATTCTTCTATTCTCTAGAACCTTGGAAAGGAACCTTCACATCTAGATAGCTTGCTATCTTAATGTCCAATGGGGATTTTCTTGGTTTTCTTAATCAATCATCACCACATTCATTAATCTTCTAAAAGGAACAAGATAATCCTACATCATTTAGTATCTAGAGCTTTGGTTGTCCTTGAATATGGTGTTTTCATGTTCTAACATTGTCTTGTGTAGCTATCTTTGAAGGGTCCACATAAAAATAGTGCTGATAGCAACGTGTTCATTTTTGAAAAAAATACTGCAGCTAGCTCAGTGGTCCAAAAGTAACATTCTTTATATCAAAAGAAAGCCCTGTGAGTCTAGTTTCCAACAAAAACATAATGAGCGCATTTTGAGTTCTGTGGAAAGAGTTATGATCAAATGAGTGAGCAAATGTCAGAGTTGTCGAGAATACGAAAAACAACGTTTTAAGGTTATGTTGTGGCAATTTTGGCTTCAGTTTTATGACTCTTTTGCTTCTAAATGTGGTTGGATAACGTGACTTTGGATGCTTAGTCATTGAGCTTAAATTCCATGAGTTTAAATGCATGATAGCTACATGTGTGTGTGTCTTTGTGTATGCCATGTTGAGTCTTTAAATGTGCCCAACTTTTGCTTGAGTTATATGTCATATGTTAGCTTGAAGTTTTCTTGTTCTTGTTATTCCAAGTATTTGAATATGGCATTCACTTGATGTCTTGCTTGATGTATGCTCCTTGAAATTGATTTTGGCATAAAATTTAAGGAACTAAGTGTCCAAGCTACCCAAAAACATTGTCTTTCTATCTTATGAAACTTGTGAAAGAATAAAAATCTTAACACCTTTTTACTCATTTGCCAAGGGCAAACTTACTCTTTGGTGAACCAAAAGTGCAATTTTGATTAGGTGTTATGCTACTAGTTTTCATATTAAAATTGTGGGTGATATTGGCTAATTAGTTCCATTCTTAACTTGGCTATTATCTTTCTTAGTATATGCATGATTTAAGACTTGGTGTGGCATGTTCAAGTACTTTCCATAAAGTCTTTAAATGTGCTTTTCTTGTTTGTTTTGGTAAAAGTTGTCACATAATTTCCTTTTATTAGAGTTTAACTTCCTTGGCTTTGTGCTTTTCTTGCTTGTCCTTAAGTAATCTTTGTTTTGTCTTAGTGGTTTTCTTCCTTTGTTCTCTTTTAAGTTTGGTGGCCGATCCACTTGAGTTTGTGTTTGAGAAGGTTTCAAAAACTTTAAAAGTATTTCACTCCTTTTGGTGGATTTGAGTGTAGCCTTGCTTTGTTGTTTGGGGGAGAGTGATCTAAACACTTGGGTGAATTTCTTTGAACCATACTTGGTCTCAAGTTTGGTTACCAATTGTCACTAACACCTCCTTTTTCTCGGATTTTGAGTTTTATTGTAGGAAAGTGAGATGGTGACTCCCATGGCCAATCAAGGTGCATTGGTAGACATTGCTAAAATCTTACAAGAAATAGAGCTTAAGAGACAAGAAGATAGAGAACAACAAGAAAGAACCCTTCAAGTTTACATGCAACAAATGCAACAACAAATTCAACAGCAATTGCAACCATTCCAAAGAGAGGTTAGGAAAAGAGAGCATTCTCGGCGCCAACCATCACAAAAGAAGGAAACTCCAAAGATTCCTAAGTTCTATGGTGGATGTGATCCCAAAATCTACCTTGATTGGGAAGCTCAAGTGGAACAAATTTTCAATGAAAATCATGTAAAAGATCAAGCACAAGTTGTTCTAGTAGTGTTAGGATTTTTGGAGTATGCCAAAACTTAGTGGCATAAAGTTTGTAAAAATTATGACCAAGGTCCACTCGCGACTTCTTTGATGGACATTAAAACTCTTATGCGCACTAGATTTGTTCCTCCCTCCTATAGGAAGGAACTGCTTTTGAAGCTCCAAAGGCTTCACCAAGGTCCTATGTGTGTGAGTGAATACTTTAAAGAATTAGAGTCTCAAATGTTTAGGGTTGGAATAAAAGAAACTAACAAAGAAAAAATGAAAAGGTTTGTGAATGGTCTTAGGAGAGACATACAAGACCAAGTAGAGTTGTATGAGTACTCCACTCTTCAACATGTTTTCACACTTGCCCTTAGGATTGAAACTCAATTGAAAAGAAAGAAAAGGGCAAGGAAACGTTACTCACCCAACCACTACTATAGTCACTCATGGAAGGGAAAAACTAAAGAGAAACATGATAAATCTCCTTCTAAGTCTCACTAAGCACCATCAAGTAAAAATAAGTCACCAAGTGGTCACACTCATTATTCCACTTGTCAAAGATCAAGTTCCATTAAATGTTTTAAATGTTTGGGGTATAAACACATTGCTTGAAATTGCCCAATCAAGAGGAAAATGATCTTAAAGAAGAGTGATGATGAGAGTAAACATTTTTCTTCCCCTTTCCCTAAAAGTACTTCTTCCCACACTTCTTCTTCTTCTTCAATTAAAAGGACTAAACCCCTTGAAAGTGGATTGTTAATGGTAAGGCGCCAACTAGGGCAAGTTCCCAAAGAACTTGATCCTTCTCAAAGACAAAACCTTTTCCATGGGGGTGCCTTATCAATGACAAGATATGTCCCTTCGTCATAGATAGTGGAAGTTGTGTAAATATGGCTAGCCCAATGGTGGTGGACAAGTTTGGCTTGAAAACCATTCCTCATGCCAAACCCTACAAGCTATCATGGCTTAAGGAAGAAGAAACAAAAGTAACTAAACAAGTCCTCATTAATTTTTCAATTGGCAATTTTAAGGATGAGGTATTATGTGACATTGTGCCTATGGAAGCCAACCATAGTTTGCTAGGTAGACCATGGCAATTTGATAGAAAAGTTGTTTGTGATGGCCATGCAAACACCTATGTTTTCTCCTCCCTAGGAAAAAAGTTCACAATCCTACCTCTCCCACCTCTACAAGAAAATGACGACAAAAATAAAATAAAAGATGAAAAAGAAAAAGAAAAGGGGCAAGCTTTCACTAAGGAGTTACTTGCCTACAAAAAGAGTTTTTCAAAGCAAGATGTCAACACCAATCTTCATTCTCTTCCCAAACAAAGAGAGATGAACAAAAAACACAAGCAAGAAAGGGAGAGTGATATTAAAAAGAAATTGGGCATCTCCAAGACTAGGGATGAAATCATTAAAGATGAAGAAAGTTCTCATCAACTCAAGTCAAGCTCCATCAACAAAGACTTCAAGAATTTGAGGTCAAATTCTCTCCAACAAGGGGAGAATGATAAAGGATTGATCCTACCAAGGATGATGGCCCATGGCACATGCTTAGAAGAATGGGAGTTCCTTGATTCCTTCCTTTGCTTTTATTTTCTTTAGTTTAAAATTCCATTAAGTTGGCTTGGTTGACTATTTTTAAGTTGACTTGTTGACCTTGACTTTGGGTTGATTTGTTGACTCAAAGAATTAGCTTAACCTAAAGCCAACATTGTAAGATCCGCAGAATTTAATTAATTAAATAAATAATTAATTAATAAATGCGGGTAGGTAGTGCATTTATGACATTAAATTTTGTTGTGTATGACGTGGAAAAGTACTAGCT
>Ga0209389_1003832_pt1 | contig 12294 bp, 4 predicted proteins | sample CowpearedBW_FD_187526 | JGI IMG/M metagenome (GOLD analysis project Ga0209389, IMG submission 187526) | Root nodule microbial communities of legume samples collected from California, USA - Cow pea red BW (SPAdes) (version 2) | ecosystem: Host-associated > Plants > Roots > Nodule | place: USA... | reverse complement strand
AAAAAAAAAAAAAACATTTGGTTTGGAAATACATTAGGTTAAAACAGTTTTTAACCTCCAACACTAAGTATTATTAGAGGGTATATAGGTTGAGAAAATATTTCTTAGCCACCATCTTGATCACCAACCAAGTCGCCTACTAGTTGAAGTTTCGAAACAAACTCTGCAGTAATCAAGTTCCTGAGCACCTTCAATTGCTTCTTGAGATTGTCAATATCATTACGAAATTTGTTTCTAGTCTCTTGCCATCACTGATCCAGGTCTTATGAGCACATCTTTTAACTTGGAAATTGTCGTGTTTGAGTCATAAATTTAGACCACACCATTTAAATAATTTCTCTCCACTCATACATCTTCAAATATAAACTTGCGATGCAGAAGCTTCAGAATAATTGGATCATGATATGAAATTGGTTCTATCAAATTTAGCAGGCTAGCATGAGGGAATAAATCGAACCACGAAGTTGAAACTTAGGCTCTATCTAGACTTTCCTCCAAGCTTGATAACTCACGAGAAATATTAATAAAATTACATTCAAACATGTCTCTATCCAAAGTTTATTGAATTTGGGCCGAACTCTTTATGAGATTAAGGTAATTGATCTTCGGCTTTTACTTCCTTCACCCTCACAATTTCTTCGTCCTCCTCAAGTTTTCAAAATGTTCATTTTATCTTCCATACAAACGACTTTTGGATATATTTCAAAAATTTCCTGGAACAAGCGCTCTAGAACGTCATTTCCATAATAAAATTTTCAAAATCAAGTTTCTAAAATGAGATTTCCGGAAGAGAATTTTCAGAATGAATGAAATATATTTCGGAATAAAATTTTTGTAATGGGATTTGCAGAACAAATTAATTTTCTGAAATGCATATAATGTCTTTTAGAATGAGTATTTCAGAACATCCAAACATGAAGTATGTTTTAAAAAGAGTTTTTTGAAATACTTTTTGGATTGAGATTTTTTATGCATTGCAGCGTTTTTTCTCTTCTCTTGTATCTCTGCAACATTTTTTCTGTCTTCTTCTTTCTCTATAGCAGCGATGCGACTGTTGTCAGAATGTTTGGGTTTTTCCCTATAGTATTGTGAAGGTGTAATTAGTAATTGTGGGGAGTGCAGGAAGCAATAGCTTTGACCTTTTTGTGTGTAAAATTAATGAGAAGTGAATACAATACTAAATAAAGATCTATTTACAAACGGTGGTTTTACATTCAAGTCATTGAGTGAAAAAAATGATGAGCTAAAATGAATATTAAGATTTTATATTTTAATTAACGATATAATCATATGAAATTGTAAAGTAGAGATATAACAAAGAGATGGTTGTGTTAAATATTATCTCTGTATAGATAATTATTAATTCGATTTATTATCCTATATAGATAAAAGCCTACATCTATGAAGTCAAGAGGATGATCTACTATGCACCAAGGTAAATTGTCATCCAAAGATAAAATGTCATTAACATTACCTATTATGCACCAAGGTAAATTAAACATTCAATAATGTTGTCTCAACAAGTTCAACCAGTCCGTCTTCAACTCCTTCAGGAAAATAGAGAATCTCAATTAATTCTTTATCATCCCCTCCTTGTATCATGAACCTCCACGTCAATAGAATTCCTCGAAAAAGAAGTAATTTGACAATTAAACCCCTCTTCCACCGTCCTATAAACAGAAAACGAATGATAAAAATGAGTACTCCTAACAACCCTCAGCATATCAGCCAAAATTGTCCAATTTGTGTGTCCAAAATTTTCATTTCTCGTTGACAATCACAAACGAAGAGTTTGGTCTCCCAAAGCCCCCATTTTCTCTAGAAACAGTAGTGTGGGTTTAGAGAGGAAGAAAGACTTGGTTTGGTTACTCATCATGTACTTACTGCAATCCTAAAAATCATTCCCACAGAGGTTAATTGGAGTTTTGACACCATTTCCCGAATCCTTACCTATGCTAACTTACTAACCAAAAACTCTTGACTTATGAAGGTATTTCCTTTTCTTTCATGTACTCTAAGATATTGGCAGTATAAGGTATAACGTAGTTGTAATGCTAGCGTGTTTAGATTTTTGAGACACTTTCTGGGAGAGTTGGAAGCCTATATGTTTGATAACTTTTGGAAGTTTATATCATTGTTATGCTGTAAATATTTTCTCATATCTTATGACAACTTGCCATTTCAAGATGTGAATATAATATTTATTTGTGTAGTAGTAATGTTTATGATGAAATAAATATATTTGCATGATTTAAATCCATGATGGTGTGTTCTTAGACTTTGTTTAGAATGTTGGGTGCCTTCTGCATGTACATTTAATCTATTAGTTAAAAAAAGAAAAAAAATTAAATGTAGCAAGAAATGTTAGAAACCCTGCACTGTTTAGAATTAGATGTACTAGATGTACTAAATTGCGTCTAATTAACTGTGAGATAATGTATAATGAATTATGAAATTAATATCGGTATAATTATTTTAATTCCTTCCAAATGTTTGATGGAATAAGTGATGATAATGTCATATTAATTTGTGAGTAGGGATTATGTAATTTCATACATTAAATTATAATTGTGTCTTTATTATTCTCAATATTAAATTAAAATTGAACATAATGCCAAAACATATAGATTATACATTTATAAATAGAAAAATAAAAAGAGATGAAACCAATCCCATTACATGTAATAAACAATTATTAAACCATATAATATTGGATAAGAAGAACTAAATTATATTAACATAAGTTTTTCCAAATTATTCTTAATAACTTTATATAAAAGGTTAATTTTGTCAATTTAAGTATTAATTATAATTTTATGTAATCATATCATATTCATTTTAAATTTTATTAAATTTTATTAATTCTTAAATAGTTCATATTTTAATATATTTTAAAAAGTATATACTGTGTGGATTCTGTTTTATGGGAGTGACATACAAAATAATTTTAGGTTAATATAACATTTTGTATATATAATCAATGTGAATGAAATTTTAAATGTACTAATATCTTCTAGAAAAATGACACAATCCATGTTTATAAATTAACTTTCTACTTGGTAAAAATTATAAAGATATAATTTGATTAATATATATAATATAATATGATGAAATTTTTGTTTATTTATATGTTCTATTTTAAGGCTTTACAAATGAGTTACAATATACTGATTGTCCAAAGAAAAAGAAATAAGAGGTTTTAATAAAACAAAAGATTCGATACTGAAAAGAAATATATATTTTTTACAAATTTTTCTTCATAATATTTATTATATATGGTAAATTTATAATCATAATAATAATGTATATCACTTTTTTAAAATGTATATAACTTTTATAAATATTTTATTTAATGCATAAGATTTTTATCTGTATAATAAAATTATCTTAAAAAGTTATACTATTTGTCTTTTCATAAACTTAAAATATTGGATGCCGTCAAGGAATCTCTTACACTTTGTTTTTTTTTATGCTCCTGTTTTAGTTAATTATATTAAAGTTAATATACTTTACTTACACAATAAACTATTCCTTTATTGTGTTGTGTAAATAATTAATAAATATTTTTTTAATACATAATATTTTTTCTTGTATGATAAAATTATTTTAAAAAGTTTAAATATTGGATGCGGTTAAGGAATCTCTTGCACTTTATTTTATTTATGTTCATTATATCAAAGTAAATATATTTTACTTACACAATAAACTACTTTTTTAATTATATTGTGTAAATAATTAATTTTACATAAATAGATAATTTAATCTTTTCATAAACTTTAAATATTGGATGCGGTCAAGGAATCTCTTGTATTTTATTTTATGAGTTAAATATGATTTTGGTCCTTTAATTTTCAGTGAATTTTGGAATTAGTCCCTTTCGAAATTGTAAACCAATTTAGTCTTCCATCTTTTGAAATACGTGGATTTAATCCTTTTAATCAAATTTTGTTAAGTTTATTTGACATTTCACGCACGTTTCATACTATTATTTGACTTAACATTAAAGCAAAAATATGTCAAAAGTATAAACAACTCAAACACAATCCTCAAATGCGTACGCAACATCAAATACATCTAACAAAATTCAATTTGATTAAAAGAACTAAATTCACATATTTCGACAATGAAAGACTAAATTGATTCAAAGTTTGGAAATGAACTAGTTCCAAAATTCACTGTAAATTAAGGAACAAAAAACATATTTAACCCTTACTTTATTTATGTTCATTATATCAAAGTAAATATATTTTACTTACACAATAAACTAATTTTTTAATCATATTCCTTTATTATCTTGTGTAAATAATTAATTTTATATAAATAGATAATTTAATTTTTTGTTTGTAAAAATTAATTATTTAATTTAATTTTTTATTGCAAATAAAAATAACTGTCAGCAATAATTTATAATATATAATATATTTACTACAAATAAAACAAATCATTTGTAAGTTGTATATGATTGAATAATATTTGTTTTACATTCGATCCATCCTATGAATCAAACCTTCGTCCCATATCCCTAATTTTGGTTTCATAGATTAAGTCGAAAGAATTGTCTCTAGTACAATGAGTGATGATGAGTTCTCTTTTGATAGAAGATTGAAAATGGAATTTTTCACCTAAACTATTTATTCACATGGTGCATCCTTGTATTTGTCCCAAAATAAATACACAATTATAAATTGGAGAAAACTTATGAAGATAATGTTTTAAAAAAATACTAAATGTGTAAAACATGATAAGATGCAAAATTATAAAAAAATTTTCTAAAAGTAAAAATTTAATAAGAGAATGGGTTACTGTAACACTGAAGTGATTATAAAAAATGGATGAATGTAAAAGAAAAAACTGCCAAAATTTAATAGCATCCATAACAGTAATTAATTGATAATAATTGAAAACAAAATGAAAACGTACCCAAATCATAAAAGGACAAAAATCCTGAGAAAAAAAGGCATAAATTATTGAACATAACACCCTCTCTGTTTATTTAGGATTGAACACTTTTAAGGTATCATTTTAATTATTTATTTTGATTTTTTAATTTTTATAATAATATATTAAACATTCGTTTAAGTTTTCGTCTCATCTAAATTCATATTTAAAAATAATTTAATGATTTACTTTAAGAAAAAATCACGTGAGAGCATTTGTCTTTATATTATGTTATTATGTTACAATAAAATGAAATCTTGAATATGTTTTTGGTCCCTTAACTTTCAGCGAATGTTGGAATAAGTTCATTTTGAAATCTTGAATCAATTTAGTCTTTCATATTTCAAAATACGTGAATTTAGTCATTTTAATCAAATTTTTGTTAAGTTTATTTAATATTTTAAGTGCATTTCATAATAATATTTGACTTAACATTAAAGTAAAAATGTGTCAAACAATATAAACAACTCAAATACAATCCTGATGTGTGTACGAAACATTGAATAAACCTAACAAAATTTGATTAAAAGGACTAAATTCATGTATTTTGAAAGATGAAAGACTAAATTGGTTCAAAATTTCGAAATAGACTAATTACAAAATTTACTGAAAATTAAGAGACCAAAAACATATTTAACCCTAAAATAAAATAACAAGTTCCTCCTCTTATAACATATTTCTTATATCCATCATATATCTTATATCTTTCATATTTTCACAAATTCTAAAACTTCTAAACACTTATAATATTTCATAATGCAAGTATATGACTTATAATATCCTACGTCATAATATGACTCTTAAAATTTCATAAGTCTGCATCAAACTTTCAAGATCAAAATACATACTTAAACAAATGTTCACTGTATAATATAATAATATAAAATAATGAAAATAATATTAAAAGTAAATAAAAATATTCAGAATATTATTACTCATTTATTAGTAATCAAAACATTTCAATTATTTGTACCTTAATCCTTTCATTCACCTACCTCACTACACTCATTCCAACAACCGCAAATGGATCCTTTGAAAGGATCCGAATCCGAAAACCCTATGGCCACATGCCTTTCCTTGCTCTCCCTCCGCCGTTTTTCCGCCTGCTGCGACTTCGCTCGCAGCCTTCCTCCCACCGACACCGTAGCACGAGTCCTTGCTATCGCCAACATCCTCTCTGCCGCTGACTTCTACTCCGTTCTCCAGCTCGACCCATCCGACTGTGCCAACCGCGACCTCGCACGGCGGCAGTATGCAAAGCTAGCGCTTCTCCTGGACCCGACGAGCCCTGACAAGTTTCCCTTCTCCGACGAGGCGCTCGCACGTGTGCAGGAGGCCTGGCACGTGCTGTCCCGTCCTGAACGCCGAGCGCTCTACGACCGGGAGCACCCATTCTCTGCAGCTGTGACGTTTTGGAGTGTGTGCCCCTACTGCTGGAACCTCTTTGAGTACGAGAAGAAGTATGAGGATTGCGCGCTGTGGTGTCAGGTTTGCGGAAAGGCGTTCCAGGGCGTGGCGGTGATACCGCCGTCGATGGTGGGCGAAGCAGTGGTGGAGGGAGAGGAGCTTCGGCAGTACTACTCGTGCGAAGCGAGTGTGCCTTTGAGGTATTACGAGGTCAAGGAGGAGATTAAGGGTAGTAACACATTTGGTGAGCAGAATGCTGCATTCAGTGAGCAAAGTGCTCCATCGTTTGTGTACATTTCTGATGATGATAATGAAGGGTTTGTCCCTGGAAATGAAGGGTTGCAGGGGAATGGTGAGAAGCGGCGAATGAGTGTCAAAACTGTGGCCAAGAAGGGTAGTGGGAACAGGAGGAGGAGACCTCTTGCTAGTGACTCGGATTTGGATTTTGATTTGGACGAGGAAGACGATGAATTGGAGTTCACTGAAGGAGATGATGATGTTTTTGTTGGTGTGCGATTTCGAAAGTGATGCATGGAGTAATGGTGATAAATTTTGTCTGCTTTCTTTCCTAATTTTTGGAGCATGGTATAGGCTGGTGGTGATTGGAGAGAGTAGTGCTGGTAGGTATAGCATTTTGCATAGATTTACTTGTAAACAAACTGAAAATGGAAAATTGGAGAATAGTTTTGATTTGGAGTTTCCCATTTTGTTGAAGAGGGCATTGCCAAGTTCATATTTTGCCATTTATGTATTGTCCTTGACCTTCTGAAGTTTAAAAGAAAACATTTCATGCCTTTCTGGATTGTGTGCTGCTGGTTGATCTACATTTATGATCTCAGAATGAATTGTTTTTTCTTTTACCCATTTTGTTAGAGTTTCTTTTTGGAGGAAGACTAACTGAGTTTCTGTTTTAGGCTTGTTAATGAGGTGTATGAGCTTCTTCATATTGAGTGTGCTACTCTGGTTTTTTTTGGGAGCATTGTTTATCACGTCTTGCTAAATTGTTACTGATGTGAACTACTCCACCATCTTGAAGTCATCAAGAAGTGATGGATTTATAGTTTTATTTCCAGAGACGTGAATTAAATTTTTTAAGCAGAAACTGTTTTGGATTGATTTGGTTTAACTGCTTACTAAGAAGTCCCCTCATCAAGAAGCACCACCAAAACAAAGTAGGAATAGTTTTTCTATTTCACTATCTTTTAAAATTTTGTACAGCATTTGACACTCTTATCTTGCCCTTTCATACCCTCTCTTCAAGCCATTGCAAATGCAACCTCTACATTGTCTTTTTCCAATAAAGATAATGTTTTCAAATACAGAACTAATCATATGGACAATAACATAAATATGAAAATGAAAGTCTTTTGGGTTTAACCTCTTGTCTTGGCAGGTACTGTTTCACAGCAACTAGATGAAGAAGTGAGATGGATATGCTGTATGCCCGCCAACTTTGCATTTGGTTTTGTCCAGTTAAGTGGAAGAACCTCCACTCCTTCACGCATATCACGTTTTACCCTTTTAAAGTATATTTTAAATTAACTAAAAGTGTAAAAAACAAGAAAGACAACACTTTTTTAATTTTAGTAGAACAGATGAGATTTTTTATTTTACGTTGTTTACTTATGTAATAAAACATTAAATATAAAGTATTACAAATTAGGTTAAGAATATAAGTAAAATTGATAGAGAACAATTAATATTATCTCAAATTTTGATACGCATTTATAAATAAAAATCTAAAAAAAAATTGACTAGTAAAGAAAGGAATATAAGATAGACTGAAACATGCTAAAAACTAAGAATTTTATTTAACAAAATTAGATGATAAACTAAGTAGCAGTGCATAAGCTTTCAGTTTATAAATTCTGAACAAAATAAGGCAGTTTATTGGATTAAAAATATTTATTAAATGTAATATAGCATAAAAGAATATAACTAAATAGATTTTATTATATAAACGAAAGTTATATTTGTTTAGACAAAAGCTAGTGTCAACCCACAAGTTTGTGAGTTTGTGTCTGTGTGTGTTTTTAGTAAAATCAACTTGAAAAATGAATTATATGTTTAAAAACACAATATTTTTATAAATATAGAAAGAATAAAATATGTGCAAAAATAGAGTTAACTTTCTAAAAGTATAAACGATGTGTAGAAATATGTAAAATAAACTCACTAAAAATACATATTAATGTATAAAAAGATTGGTGTAATATATATTGTTAAACTCGTCTAATCAATGCATTGACAAACTCATCTATTATGTGTGGTTAAACTTATCTAATCATTATATGAATACACTCGTTTAATGTGTATTGCTAGACACCTCTAATTAATATATGGATAAACTTGTTTAATGTATATTACAAGACTTGTCTAATAAAAGATGGATAGAATCGTTTAATGTGTATTAATATACTAGTCTAATATCTGTATGAACTGATTCATCTAATGTATAATGCTAGACTCATATAATCAATGTATGGATAAACTCATCTAATGTGTTGCAAGACTCGTCTAATTAGTGTATGAACATACTCGTCTAATGTGTATTCTTACACTCATTTAATTAATGCATGAAATGACTTGTCAATGTTTTTTGCTATACTTATCTAATAAGTATATGAATAAACTTGTCTGATGTGTATTGCTAGACTCGTCTAATGTTTTTCACCATACTCATCTAATCAATGTATGAACATATTTGTTTAATGTGTAGTGCAAGATTCATCTAATTAGTGATGAACAAACTTGTTTAATGTGTATTAATATACTCGTCTAATTTATGTGTGAAAAGACTTGTCTAATGTATATTGAGTCATTTAATCAATATATGAATGACTCATCTAATGTGTATTGTTAGACTCGTCAATGCATCGACAAACTCGTTTAATATTTGTTATTTTACTTGTCTAATCAATGTACTCCTAGACTAGTGTAATAATTTTTGTTATACCCGTCTAATCAAAGTATGAAATGACCTGTCTAATATTTTTCTATATGGAAAATCTCGTCTAATGTGTATTGTTTTGCTATATTCTTTTAACCAGTGTATAAAAAGACTCATCTGATGTGTATTACTTTGTTATATTCATCTAATCTTTGCGCCATCACCTATCTAACATTCTTTAGCAAAGTGACCGAATTTCTGACAATTGTAACAAGGAGTGTGAGGGTGGTTGTGCAGATGAGGTTAAGGTGGATTTTGAGGCTAATATTATTGATGAGGATAATAGGGTTGGTGATCCTGAAATGCTGGACGAGGATGACTGTCATGGTAATGATGGGGTGGTGAAGGCCGAGGTTGAGGCTAAGGGTGAAGGTGGGGGTGAGGCTGAGGTGGTGGTGGGGAGTGAGGGTGAGGGTAAGGGTGAGTTTGAGGTTGAAAGTTGTGTTGAATATGAGGGAGATGGTGTGAGTGTGTCGAATGAAGGTGTCCACAATCTTGAAGGATTAGTTGATGTGAGTGTTGATTGTGATTTAGATTATGTAGTTAACCATAATTTATGGGAGGGAAGTGTGGAGGTCCACATTGATGAAGATGTTAGTGAACCTTCTGGGAATTACTCCCAAAAGAGAAAAAAAAAAGGTATATGGAGGGATGATGATGATGCATGATTGTTTAATGAAGATGTCAAACTAAACATACACGAAAGAGGATTGTCTGATTGTAAGTGAGAATTAGAAGAGTTGGATAGCGATGAAGAGAGTGATACAATGGTGGATGATTGACGAAGTTATGGGTAACTTGGAACATTTTTTATGCCTAAAAACATGGTTGAATACAAATGAGATGTCGGAACTTATTTTGCAGATAAGGCAAAATTTATAGACGTCATTAGAACATATGGAGTGCATTGTGGACAAAGATTGAAATTATAGAATAATGATGAAGAAATAGAGGGTCATATGCTTAGGTGCAAATGGAAAGTGTGTGTGATTTGTTTATTGTGTGTATGTGGCTCCACTACACACATGATAATTAACGAAAATTGATGATACAATACATGTAGTAGATTATTCAATGTTGGTTTAATAATTGCCAAGTGGTTAAGCAATAAGCTAGAGAACACAATAATAGAAAATCCAAATATGAAGGTAGTGGACATTTGTAACAAAGTTGTTAGGAAGTGGAATGTTTGTGTGTCTAGGTCAATGGAATTTAGGGCAAAAACATTAGCCTCATACCATATTGATGGTTCATTTAAAGAATAATTTAAAAGAACGTACAACTATGCATATGAGATTGGTAGACCTAATCTTGGTTATACTACAAAGGTTAAAGTTGAAGAAAATGATGGGACACCCGTACTCATGAGATTTTATACATGTTTGAAGGCATGCAAAGACAATTTCCTCTCATGTCACCATATAATTGGTTTAGATCGATGTTTTTTGAAAGGGGAGTATGGAAGGGATGGTAATGACCAAATGTTGTCAATAACATAGGTTATTGTTGAAGTAGAAAACAAATATGCATGGACTTGGTTCTTGGAGTTGTTGATGGAGGATCTTGAAGGTTCCGAAGTTTATGCCTCTTGAACTTTTATCTCAGACTAGCATGAGGTATTTAATATAATTCATATTTTATGTTAAACTTTGGTAGACATGCACTGGTATGAAATTTCTTCCACAAAGTATGATGCGTGCTATGCAATCATTAAATATATTATGTCTTCACCATATGTATGCAAACTTTAGGAAGAGATTTCCAAGCAAGAATCTAAATCGTTTGATGTGGAAGGCAACTTCAAGCACTTATACACAAGCATGTGAGAGAAAGATGAGGAACATTAAAAATGTTAATGAATAGGCATTCAAACACCTTCTAGCAATCCCTCCAAGGCAAATACCTTTAGCTGTAATGAAGGTCCTTTAGCTTTGTCTATCTTTATGTTTGATGCTATCATAATGTTTGATACATGTAGGGAATATATGATGCACCTTTCAATTTGTTTTTTAATTTGATTATTCAGTAAAAGATCATATATGTTGCACCTTTCTCTGCATCTTTACCCTGTTATACTGTTCTGGTGTTATCTAGAGAGTAGAAAATAACAATAACAAATATAATTGACTTTATGTAACAATAACAATATCTTTGAGGTCAGGCACACCTCAACTACTACGGACAAGTTTGTTGTCAACATAAACAATCGAGAATACAGTTGCAGGAAATGGACTATCACTAGGATACCTTGTTGTCACTCATTAACTGTTATGAAATTTCTCAATTTGAATGGAGAAGATTCCATCCCTCATTAGTTTAGAAGATCAACATATGAAGAGACATACATGTTAATCATCTACATTGTCAATGATCAACAAGTGTGGGTTGTCACCGAATTTCCTTATGTATTGCCTCTATGTGAAAGGATTTTGCCTGGAAGATAAAAAAATAATAAAGACTTGAACCTTAGGAGATCAAGAAGAACGAAAAGGAGTTTAGAAAATTGGGCTCCGTAAAAGATGTGGCACCTGTAAAGATCTTTGATAAAACATAAAAAGTTACCCCCTAACTATCTCAGTTAGACCATCCTTCTCATGCAACTGAAGCAACAACTTTAACTACACCAACTCCAACACCTAAAGAAGTTGACTTCTTCAAATCATCCCATGCACCAACACAAAGTACATAGTCTTCACAAGTACAGTTCCCACCACAAACTACTTAGTCTTTTCATGCATCCCAACCACCACAAGCAATTCCAATTTGTCCTCCACCTCACCCATCACGAGTTAAACCCTCCATAAGGCATAAGTTGCAAATAGGAGAGGACGAGTGTGGAATCCATGACATTTTAATATGTATGTTTTTGAAGCTGCACCTTTTCTTTTGGGTCTTTATTACGAGACATTTGTTAAAGACATATTTCTTTTTGCAGTTTTAAACATCCAAGTGGAATGTCGACTTTAAATGAATGTGTTTTGTAATGTAATTATAAACAA
>Ga0209389_1003829_pt1 | contig 12296 bp, 9 predicted proteins | sample CowpearedBW_FD_187526 | JGI IMG/M metagenome (GOLD analysis project Ga0209389, IMG submission 187526) | Root nodule microbial communities of legume samples collected from California, USA - Cow pea red BW (SPAdes) (version 2) | ecosystem: Host-associated > Plants > Roots > Nodule | place: USA... | reverse complement strand
TTAAGAAAAAAATACTAAAAAAATTGTACTCTTGCATAATAAAATTAACACAAATTATAGTATATATCCAAACAACCTCCCATGAGAAGTATATAGCGCATCGAAAAATATCATACAAAATAATTATTTCCTATACGTTGTCAAGTTTGGTTTCTCTTATAATACTATAATTATTCAAAATATTCTATGTTAATGTGGACTCCAACTCAGATGGTGATGATTAATTATGTGTAATCTTCTGAACTTACGTGTTTGGATTAAGTTTGATTAGAAGAGAAGAAAATAACCAAATAAAATAGGGATAAACAGGTGACTACGGCTGACTTCGAATTTTGCGTGAAAAAGTTTCTTTGGCCTACGAATTACAAATTAGGGAATTTGATAAATTTAGATAATGATATTATACTTATCAATAATTTATCTTAACTTTCCAAAACCATTCTTAAAATGATTGGAAATTGATTTGCTTACATTTTTGTTTAATTAGCTAATATAACTCTACTTAGAGATGATTTTCTTATTAAACAAGGTATTGCAATAGACAATATGAAAGTCATCGAGATAAGCTTGGCTAAAAAAACTTGTAAAAAAGGACCAAAGATAATGGTATGGATTGGAACGTTTCATTAGAAAAGTATAAGATGAGATCCTTTCCTACATTAGAATAAGTGTTCTTCTCGGTTTACTCCTTTAATGTTTATGGGAATGAGAGTCACGCATACTATATTTGTAATTACTTTCTTTAGTTTTCTTTTATGTAAAGTCAAACTCACGTTAAATATTGATAAGAATTTGTCTAATTTAGAAAAATTTTAAAAAAATAATAATTATCCAACAAATGAATAATTAAAAGGAATTTATTTATTGAAACTATAGTTATTATTGATCCTATGTTGGATGCTAATGTTTGGATCTCAAACCTAATGATAGGATTAATGTTAATCACTATACATCCGAAATATTGTCCATTTTGAAGTGTATACTCCATTACAGTTTTATCTTTAAAAAACGTCTTAATAAGTGAAAGGAGGAAAAAAATATTAAAATCACCTTAAGTCTAGATTTCTAAACGTGAGACTTTTGGATCCGTGATAAGACCAATAATATTTTATTTTAATTATTTATTTTATGAAGATATATAATGTAATATATTACTTATTGATAGTGATTTTAATGCTAAAAAGATTTATTTACCCGTGGTTGCTTATTGAAATGCTTTACATGTCATATAACATATCTATGTATAAATTCTGAACTTCTTTTAAGATTTACAATAATATCCATCAAAGTATGTGTTAAATGTGTGATTATAGTTGATAGTAAAAGCTTAACTTTTATTTTATTTATTTATTTATTTAATATTATAGCATCCTAAACATCAGCAATGAACTAGAATTTAATCCATTACCTCCCTTCGTAATTGATCTCATTCTCCTTATAATATTTGTTATATATAATTTTTAATATCTTTTTAATTTTTAATTATTTAATCAATAACTTTTAGACCCTCTTTAAGAAATACAGTTTTCGTATTATTTAAAGTTGTTGTATTTGACAAAAGTAAATTTGTAGAAAAAAGAGAGTTTATTATACCCTGTTCATCACAGTTTCTTTAACATTAAGCACACCCCGTGTTTAGGATCTATTTTTTTTACTGGAAACTATTTGCTACATTTACAATTCAAAATGTGACTTCCTTGCTATTAAATTATTTTTATCTCATTACCAAAATAACTTATTGTCATAGGATATGAATTGATTTTAATTACTACTTCCTTATTATAATCGAATGCTACAAACAGAAAAAGATAAACATAAAATAATTTCGTATAAGAGAATAGAGAAAAAAAAAAAAAAAAAAAAGAAAAAACCATGGAATAATAAATTATCAAGAGTTAAAAATGAATATAGCTTAAAGACTTTACTCTTTTTTTCCATCGGTTTGAGAATGAGAATAAAAAGGTGAAAGAGACTCACTTTTTTCTTCTTCTAATAAGTAGTTTTATAAGAATAAAAAACTACACAGAACATTTTAAAATAGTGGCTAACACAAAACGATGCTTTTATTTTCCACGTTTGGTTGTTCCAGAATAAATCTCTAACAATGCAAGTGATATGAATTATAAATTCACTACTCTCATTCATTTGTTTTCTTACACCTTTATCCACTTTTTTTAACATGATATTAGAGTTTAAAAATGGTAGTGTAAAGTGTGTTTGTGTACATATACTTTTTAAATTTCTCTGAGGAATCTATTCACCGTTGGTGTTGGGATTTGAACACGGGAAAAGTTGAGGAGTTAAATCAGTGCGTGTACTTTTAGTTTGTGGGTTCTCTGTTCTTCCCAATTTATTAAAAACAGGTTGGAATCACTCTTCTTGTGCTGCCAGTGCGATAGAATATTTTATCATAGATAGTGTTTGCTACGGGGTTTCATGTGCCACGAAAAATCTCTTGGGTTATATTTTTTCATTATATGTGTTATAGTCACAGTGTTATATATGCATGTGACATAAGTCTTACGTGTATATATAATGCATTTGATACCATTTTTATTCTAAAACTTTAAAACAATGGTATTGTGGATCTTTATTCTTATACAGTATTTAATTTTGTTTATTCTATCTAATGTGAAATTTTTATCTCAAACTTGAACAACAACATCCTATTTACGAAAGCATGATGATGTTTTTTGTGTCACTCATGCAGAATTTTTTACTCATAGAGAACTATAAATGGGTGAACCTCATAAAACATATTATTTGCATCATAGTGGGAGAGTGTAAAGTAAGAAGCTACAATGGAGTTGTGGAAGCTCTTCACAACTGCACTAATGCCAGTTCTGAAAGTGCTTCTCATTACTGGTCTTGGCTCATTTCTTGCTCTCCACCGCTTTAATATACTCAGGGAGAGTGCTAGGAAGCACTTGAATGCAGTATGTTTAATTTTCTCTTCTCTTTGCTATAATCTATGTTTTTCCTTTCATACCTTTTATTCTGCAAACCCATTACTATTTTATCTTAGAACCCAGTTTCTGTCATTATCTTTAAAAGAATTCAATCAAACCTCTTTTCATTCATATCTGCAGTATATTGCAGAAGCATAATGTCATTGACAAAAATGTGTTAGCTTCATTCTTTTTCTTATCTTGATGGAACAAAGGGTAAATTTGGTAACTCACAACTAAGTGAATTTTTTCACAGCTGGTTTACTTTGTCTTCACACCGGCTCTGGTTTGCAGCATCCTGGCTAAAACTATAACATTTAAGAGCCTGGCTATGGTGTAAGTTGATTTCTTGCCACTCTGCAGAATTTTCAATTTTGACCCTGACTTCTATTTTCAATCTATTTCTCTCATTAATTGTTCTATCTGAGACACTTTTATGAACTTTGAAGGTGGTTCATGCCATTGAATATTCTTTTCACGTTTGTCATTGGGACAGCACTGGGATGGTTGTGTTTGAAAATAACTAAAGCAGCTCCTGATATGCAAGGCCTTGTGTTGGGGTGTTGTGCTGCAGGTACTTCACTTAATCATTATCAATACTTAATCTGATAGTGATAGATCATATCAAGCCAATGTTGACTCAAATATTTCACACATACAGATTTAATTAGGTTAAGTACGCTTTTTAGTTCCTGAACTTTTAGGTGAAATTAAAATTCATCTTTGTTTGAAACTTAGATATATTTTGGTTCCCAAATTTTAAAAATAATGGGTATAATTCTTTTAATTCAATTATGTTAAACTTTTTTATATATCAAATAACTTTTTGAGCTAAAATTGAAGCCAAAATGTATCAAACAATATAAACAATCCAAATACTAACATAAAACGCATTTGACATATCAAAAAATAAAATTAACATAACTAGGTTAAAATTACTATATCTATTTACTTTTAAAATTTGAAAACTTTAGAAAACTAAAATGTATCAAATAGAGATTAAAAACATATTTAACTCAATTTCATTTTCTCATCGATCTAGATTTGATATGAGTACAGGAAATCAAGGCAACATGCCTCTCATCATAATTCCAGCAGTCTGCAAGGAAAGTGGTAGTCCTTTTGGAGCTGTGAATGTTTGTAATACAAAAGGGTTGACATATGCCTCTCTGTCCATGGCAGTAAGGCAATCTAACCTGCGACATTGGTACAATTGAGTAGGTTCATCGTACAGAAAACAGAACAGTTCTGAATTAAGAATTTCCTTTCTCTAATTTTGGTTTACCAGATATCAAACATCTACATTTGGACTTTTGTGTACCACATTATCCGCGTATATTCGTGCCGGAATTTTAATGTGAACAAGGTTGATACTACCACAGAAGGTCCAGTGTCAGCAACAGAAGCAGATCTCGAAAACCATTCAACAACACCAGAGGTTACTACAGCACAGACCAATGATCTTGTGACTCAATTTAAAACTGATACGGTTAGTCTGTGTTCTGATACATTATACATGCTCTTGAACTTCGACTATGATAGCTTCGTTTGTGTTGTACCCCTTCATGAAGTCAATTACAATTTCCATTTGTTTTTTACAGGAATCAAAAGAAAAGCAGATTATTAAACCACTAAAAACCTTAGTAAAAAGGCTCAATTTGAAGATTCTATTAGCACCTCCAACATTGGGATCGGTAGGCCAACTATTCTCTTATTTTCTTTCTTGTTCTTTTTCCCAAAAATCTGTCTCAAATTGTACTCAGCAAACTTGGAAAACATCATCAATAAGAAAACATGTTAGACATGTCAACGGAATAACGTAGTTAAAATTTGTAATGGAGGTAAATAGTTGTTTGTATCCCTTGGTTTAGTGTGTGAATCATGATGTAAGTTTGTAGTGAGTAAATAATGCATTCATACATCACTTGTTAAGAAGTGCCTGAAGACGTGGGATTAGACATTATGGAGAGTCCAATAACGGTCCGATCGGGATGGAACAATATATTCAATAGGAAAAACAAACAACAAATCTCATTAAGATAGACTCTAATCCATGAATCCAATATCATATTAAGAATTGGACTTCAAGCTTAACTTAATCTTACAAAATTGTTGCATCCATCCTTATAAAATAAAATCGTCTATCTTTAGTCGACGTGAGACTTCCAACAATAGTGTTACTAAAACCATCTTATTTATTGACAGCTCTGGGTTTTTCTATATGTAGATTGTAGGACTAATAATTGGTGTAGTTCCTCCTTTCCAAAAGATGTTTGTCGGTGCTGATGCTCCTTTTCGTGTGGTCGAAGACTCTGCATCCATGCTGGGGTAAGTTGCATCCTCTTGCTATCACCAGCTTCAAAAATGTATTATTACTTTGTGATGATCAAAGTTCAGAATAGTAAGTAATATTTTGCAGGGACGCATGCATTCCAGCAATGACTTTGTTAGTTGGAGCAAATCTTCTGAATGGTAATAACCAACATCATCGTTCAATGTTCATTTTCATGTCTGCGTTCTGAAGATGAACAAGGTTATACTGAAAAATTGTTAATTTCATTCAGGGTTGAAACGTTCAGGACTGAAGCCTTCGGTTCTTGTGGGGATCATCGTGGTTAGATACATTGTGTTACCAATTTTTGGTGTTGTCATTGTAAAAGGTGCAATTCGTTATGGTATTATCCACCAAGATCCGTTATACAACTTTATTTTACTCCTTCAATACGCTCTTCCACCTGCAATGAGCATAAGTAAGTTGATTAAGATTATTGTGACAATCTAGCGTTTCATATGTACACCATGATCTTCACTTTTACTTATATTTTACTTTGTGATGTGACTCTGGAAGGTACAATTACTCAATTATTTGGAGCCGGTGAAACAGAATGTTCAATTGTTATGCTAGCAACTAATGCCTGTGCCTCCTTCACTCTTACACTATGGTCCACATTTTTCATGTGGCTTGTTCTATAAATGTATTCACTTTCTTTAAAACCTAAACATTATTCAGTTAATTAGTGTTAGTGGAATGTACAATTAATTCCTAGCTGCTTCACTTTGTACCAAATTACTTCACTCATTATACGCATTATGTTATGGGAAAGTATTGCTTCAAATACTGGAGAAGAAAACTACAAGACATGAATGCAACATTTAGAAGAAAAATTCTCACATAAAAAAAATTGTGTTGATCTGATGTAGTATGTAAAGAAAGATATAAAATTATCAAAGCAATAGGTGGAAAGTGATGAACTCAAAACAAGAATAGATAATATATATCAAAACTTAAAACTTATTCAAGCCTTGATTTTCTTAATAATAATAATCATGATTGATTAAATTAATTTTCATTTATCATATAATTAAACAAAATTACTACTAACATCACTATTAATGATTATTATTTAATTTCAAACTTCAATGATTTAACATGAATTGCAAAAGTATTGTCTTAATCTTGAAAAACCCAAAAAGAAAACCTATTTGCCACTACTATATTCGATGGCAGACAATATAGTAAGAGACTGCGTGTAGTTTTCCAACTAGTAGCACAATCAGAAATAGCATCTTAACCAATAAAGCTTTGGTAAAAATATGACCAAAATATTTGAACCGCAAAACAACTTTATCTAGCTGGTTAAAGCATTAAGAACATTTTCCATCCTTGTTACAGGTACCAAACAGAAACACGTTATGAAATCATTTAAGGGTATGTTTAGTTCAGCGTTGGAATGCAAAATCAAGAACTAATTCCATCTTATTCTACGTAAATTTTTTACCCTTTAATTAATTTTAAAAATCAAAAACACATGCTGATTTTGTACTAAAAAATCAATTTTATGTTAATTTGACACAAAACCAAACACGCACTAAGATCATCAGTAGAAAAACTCAATCTTTATGTCCTATGAGCACCTCCAACTATTGGATTGGTATAGGAACTGTTCTCTTAATTTCCTTCTTCCCTTTTATCCTTCCATAGTTCTATCTCTGAAGAATAATAGAAACTACCATATGTAGAATTATAACATTATCACTCTTACCAAACGGGAAAGAATCATCCATCGTAAGGCACGTTAAACATCCTTTAATATGTCAACATTGTAAACTAGTTAAAATGTTCATAATGAAAGATCTAGAGAGGATAATCGAGAGAGATACAACATTAATGAAACATGAGTAGAACTCGTATATAAGGGATTGACATCACCTCTAATCTAAAATCTTAAGGTAATAAGTTTATAATTTTTCATCCTTATATAGTATTCAAATTTCTTATTTTTACATACTTAAACTCATATTTAAATTCTGAACAAATTATTCGTCTAATATTGGGTGTAGTTCTTCCATTTCGAAAGGTGACAATATGCTCCTTTACGTGTGGTTGAAGATTCTGCATCCGAGGGTAAGTTGCCTTGTCTTGTCAACTATGGCATAATGTGAGTATCAAGTACTTATAAGTTGCTTTGTTTGATTGTGTTGGAAATAATTGAAGTTTATGTAAGTTTTTCATTGAATAGAAGTAACAAAGTCAAATACTATATTGAAAACCGTTTATCCTTTTTATCCATGTTAAAGTGAAGGATTCTTTTCCTTAAACAGCGTTTAACCATTACGACTATAAGCATTATTGATTACTTGTGTGAAGATTAACGTGGTAGATAATTTGGAAATAAACACATTGCTCAAGATTACTTGAATTCAGTCAATTCTTGTCATTTTTCATTGCAATTTTGACTGTTGTTTTCTGCATTTGGGAGCTTATGTGGTTTGAAACACATATACCCTCCCTCCTTTTCCCTCCCCCTCCCCAACCCAGCTCCGTGCACCTCTCATATCCCAAAAAAATATACAACCCGCTCCCTCCCCATAGAAGCATAAGTTTTAGAAAGTAGGAATCATAAACAAAAAATGCATTGCCAGATCGGATTCTCTCTCCTTCACCCTTTGAAACTCTTTATTTCCTCCTTGGTAATTGGAATGTTTTCTTCAAGAAAAGATTTGCAGCACGCTCATTTCTATGGCACAACACCCTCAAGATTGTGTTGGGGTCTGTTCTATGCCACTTTCCTGTAGTTGGAGGCATTGGCAACTTCAGTCCATTACCCATCAAACCTATCCCACTTGAAGTGCAGCTCACAAGGCTTAAATCTTCTATCAGCTGTTCACTACTTTGACCCATCAATTCAATCACTCCCTCCACCACTGAACCCTCTCCATCCACCACATTCTCTGCAATCAACCCCTCCACACCGTCCCTGAAAACTCTCTGCAATTTCTCAAAGTCCTCTCGGATCCTCTCCTGGTCATATCGGCTGAACACCCGTGAGCTTCCACCGCAAAGCAAAACCATAAGGAATGCATCATGCCACGCCCTCATCACTTCCTTCACTGCCACTGCTTGAGCCCTATCTGTCAGAGTTGTAGTCATTAGTGTCAGATTCTGCTTCAGAACTCTCAGTGCAGCTTTCATTTGCCCTCTTGCAACACCACCCACGTAGAGCCCATCGTACATCACAGGGGCTGAGTCATGGAATACAAGACGGTATGCAGCAACTTCTGAGACATGTTGACAGGCTACTAGAATGGATAAGTTCACTGATTCAAAGAATGAACCAGAACTCTTGCGGATGCTTGCAAAGCGGAGGCGATTTGAAGGAACAACTCCGGGGTTCATGCTGATTGTTCTCTCAAGAGAATGAATTTGAGAAAGGAGATAATGCAAGGTGTTGAGACGAACGTAGAGGCGCTGTGTTCCGCGGCTGGTGGATGGCCTAGGGTTCTGACTTTCATGTTTTCCTTTCATGTTTCGTAGACGAGCTTCAAAACCAGCACTGCATGGAGCAGCCATCTTCCACAGTTTCGTGAACGTTGAATCGCTGTTGCATCTGGTCAGCGGGGGAAGCATGGGAATGAAACTCTGTCTCGTGCCTGGAAGAGGGTAGAGCGTTATTTTGAGATAAAGCCAAAACCATACAATTCTTATTTATTATGAATTCAGGCTAATTACCACATGAAGCAACAAACTTCATGTAGTCGTGGAAGAGGTTTTCCAATCCATCAGCAAGATCTTGAACTAAATCTTCTGTAATTGCAATTGGAACTTTGAAGAATTCATCCACAGTTGTCGTAGCCAATTTCATTAACTCCGCAGCTGATTGTGCATATGGCTCTGATTTGGAGTTTGCACTCCACGTCTGCAATAAAACAAATTACAAGTTACAAAAAGTATTCTCTGATAAAGAACAAAAATGTGATAATTTTGTGTCCTTCCACTGCGAAGGAATAAGGATCATATAGCCAAAACTTACTTCGGTATCTTTTGCCTCCTGCAAATACTGTTTGCCTCTGAGCAATGAATCATCTATCCATTTTCCTAGAAGACTCAATATGATTGAATCAACATCATAGGGAGCCATTTCGCTGATTACTGTTTTGCCGCCATCGTCGCAGTCACTAGCTTCTTCAACCATCATTTGGACAAATCCCTTTTCTAGCTTTCCAGCCTTCTGCAACACCTGAACTGACTCAGTTGTCAGTGAGTTCACTTCATTTACATAATGCTTCAGCAGTTTACCAAAGCAGGAGTGCAGCACCATTGCTGCAACTGCACCTGCTGTTGAGTGCCATTTCTTGAGAATTGGACTATAATGATGTCTTTCCTTCAGCATCAACGCTTCAGTCTCCTGAACCACTTGGAGCAGAACTTCATTGAATTCTTTCCTTCTTTCAGATTCAGCAGACTTGGCATTCACTGTCTCAATTACCTACACCAAATACAGACATAGAAACACATTATTACATGACTTGACTAGGTTGGAATACTAAAGCTAAAGTTATAGGTTATATTGAAACCTTATCAAATGCATGTTGCATGGAAGAACGAATATAATCATCAATCCGATCTCTGCAATCCACTATGGCCATGCCTCCTTTCTGCCCCCTATCCCCTTCAGTGAATGCCAGATCTTCAACTAAAATCTTTGAGGCTGTCAAAACAACAGGTACAAGGTTTTCGATTTGACCAGCATTCCCTCGTTGGAAATACTCATGGTAGTTAAGCAATCTCTTCTCTGCCCAACTCTGCATTGAGCTCAGCACTGATGATACTATCTTAACATACGTAGATTCGTTTTCTCTCTTAGCATCATTTGCCACCTCATTCATCATGGCATGTGAGGCACAAAGAAGGTCAACTTCAATCTGGCCAGTGCTTACGTACTGCTTAAACAGCACCCAAGCGAAGCACACATTGTGAATTGGCAAGGTGATGCCCAATATAGACCAAGTTTTCTTCATCAACTCAAGTAGCTCATCAACCTCATCCAGGACTAGTGTTTCATCCCTGACATCAAAAATGGCTTGAAGAAGAGATGTATAGAGGTGAATGTTGAAAGGGAATCCATCAGCCCAGTGGCAAACATCAGCAGGAGTACCATTGATGGTCCTCCATGACAAAGAAACCACAGAATTGCAAAGGCTTCTCATGGTGTCTGAGTTCTTGCCAGCGTCTATAGGTTTGGACTCCCCACTTATTACAATGTCCCTGAGGCGCGTCGCAAATGTGCTCGTCTTTTCTAGAGGGATTGCTGGGTAGAGAAGAAGCCCTGCTTCAAGAACTTTCAGCTGTCGAATTTGCCACATATGGTACTCTTGTGAATCACTGAATTCTGAAGGCTTTAGGTGACGTATCAGTTCCAGGGGGAGTATAATAGTTTCTGCACGCCTTCCCATCTGAAATCCATTACAAATACTTAGACCAATAGCTACCACATTCTATACATTAAAAACCACGATACACCAAAATACGACAATAATACCCGTAACACATCTCCTTCTTTCTCCCTTTCACCCTATATATGCACAAAATGAAAGAAAATTTCATATGGTATGGATTCATCTCTTGTTAGAAAATGGATTATCTTCAATGAAATTTCGATCTTTATATAAGTTTTGTCAATAAAATATGATTCATTACAAAGGGAAGGTTTCGGAAAATAAATGATGAGACTTGACGACAATCTCAATATTTTTTTCACATGAGAGAATCCTTCCCGTGTGTTCATAGTTTTGGTCCATATACCACTTTGTGAAGTTTCATTATGTCTTTCTGATAAATTGAAAACCATAAGCGAATAGAAATTGATTGAGATGATGCAGACATGGTCGTTTATTACAGGGAAATGCGTGGAAATCTCGGTGCTATTTAACACCTAAAGAAATAAAGAAAATACATGTGATAAAGAACAGAATATATGTTATGCTCAGGCTTGTAATAAAGGGTGTTCATGCAACATTACTCTTGATAAAAATCCTTTAGAAAATAAAGAGCACGAATTGAATGCAAGCACATATATAAGTTGGGGAAAAACAAGAGAAAGAAGAATGGAAAATGGAAGACGTACTTGGCCCACGAGGGTCCGCATGAGGGTTTTCCTCAGCCTATGATCATCGTGCTCTGTGACCCTCATCTGCTGCCTCATGATCTCAGCCGCCGTCATGGGTCGTCGTGGCCTGAACGACGGCACGGAGCCCGAGAGAGGGCTGCCGGGGGCACCGACAGGCGAGGAGGGCGTGGAGGAAACGCCGTTGCTGACCATCCTCCGGGAAGGACTCCTCTTCACCATCCTCAACCCCAACATCTTCTTCACCCTGCTCGTGGGCTTCGTCACCACCTGGTTCGTCTTCCCCCCTTCCCCTCCGCTACCGTTGGTGTCATGGTTGGAATAAAAGGTGAGGGCATGGCGCCCCCCGAATCCTGGCGTGGAGCGGCAGGAGGTGAAAAATATCTCGTACGCCGTCTCCCTGACTTGGTCATCGTCAAGGCCATGAAGCTTGCCGAATGGCAAGGAGAGGGCGTTGGTGTCGGGGCGGCGCTGGCTGTGGACGTGGTAGTCCAAGCGGGAGGAGGTGGCGGAGGGGTAGGACTCGCGGCGGGTGTGGTGACCCATGCCGGCGGGTGAGCGTGGTGAGGGTTAGGTGTGTCAGAAGAAGAAGTGTGGGGCGAAAGAGTAAGGGAAGAGAGACTGCATTTTGTTGGGTTAGAAGGGAGGGGGAGGGAAGGGAGGGATGGTGGCGTTGCATGTTGTGATGTTGTTATAGTTAATGTGATACCAGTTTCATGGGAGGAGGATCAGAGATTATGGTTATGGGTTTGCCAACGTTGTCACCGGCGAAGAAAGCGACATGGTGTGGTGTACGTGTGCATGCATGTATTTTCCTTTCCCTTTTTAGCGCTTTTTTCTCGGATTTATTTCTGTTGTCTTTTCAATGGACTGGAGAAACAACGAAAGGGGAGCGACTACTGCTTTACCATTTTGTCTGTTTTTTTTTTTTTTTTGTTTGTTT
>Ga0209389_1003824_pt1 | contig 12299 bp, 8 predicted proteins | sample CowpearedBW_FD_187526 | JGI IMG/M metagenome (GOLD analysis project Ga0209389, IMG submission 187526) | Root nodule microbial communities of legume samples collected from California, USA - Cow pea red BW (SPAdes) (version 2) | ecosystem: Host-associated > Plants > Roots > Nodule | place: USA... | reverse complement strand
TTAGCTTACGTGACAGTCGAACGGAACCCTAGCGGAAGTGAAAGACGGCTGCAGTTCAAGGCAAGGGCAAACTCTCTGAAAATGGTAGAATACATTAGGTTTAGGACAGACCTAAGGTCTTATACTGTGGGCCGGCCTTTAGGCCCAATACTGTAGGGCAACCCACTAACTTTTAGGGCTGAGAAAAGAAATGGGCCTTACAGTTATTATATTTATTTATTGACATATATTTTTTAAAGATATTAATATACTAATTTATTTTTTGTCTATTTTAATTTATCACTTCAATTATTTTTAAATTTTTTATTTTAATTTTTTTAAGTGATATAATGTGATAATCTAAAAACAATTATAATAATAAATTAAAAGTATATAAAATAAATAAATAAATAAATAAGAATGAATTAAAATATTATTATCTATTTTGTAAAACGAATTACAAATATAATTACTTGGTACAACAAAGTGAGAGACAAATTAGATCTAGGCTTTGTTCACTTCCTAAGATGGATTAGAGGGAGAGAGAGGTTGGGTTTGAGTGAATTTGAAAATGAAGGGTGTATTTTTTTTTTTAAGGGATTTGAAGGTGATTATGAGTGAATTTAATAATAAAGTTTGTGAGAGTTAGTGAGTGATTTGATTGATATGATAGATTAAAAAAAATGTTTTAATATATTTAAAAGAGACTTTACCATTTTGTCCTTATGTAATAAATAGTATAAATTTGTGTTTGTATGAGTTTAATCAATTTTTAAATTTTTTATTTAATGCTACACTTTAAATAAATAATTTACAAAAATTAATAAAATAAATTATTTATTTTCATAATATTGAAATAAATTTTACCAAGCAATTGTAAATATCATTTTATTTGAAATTAAAAAATTAGTATGGAATATTTCTTTGGGATTAAAAAATTAAAAATTAATATTGCACGCAGTCCACGAATGGAGGATCGGTTCTACAGCTTAGGGATCAGATCTGCTACTTCTGTGATCGATTCCAAGCTTCATTGGATCGTTCCAAGCTGCATGACATACTTTTGGATCCGTTCCAAGGCAAGAAGATTGTTCCAACGTAGCAATTTCTCAGATTTTGGAACCGTTCCAGGCCACGAAGATCGTTCCAGCGATGCGAATTCTCATATGATTTCACTGCCGTGACAGCAACCGCTGCTTCAAACCAATTTGGTGTTTGTCTTCACCCTCATTCGCACCAAGAACAGCAACAACAAGCTGCTTCGAATTGGAACCAGTACATGCAACACGTGAATACTATAATGTGATCATGGTAAATTGGTCATTTCATAAAACTCTCTTTTAAATCTGAGCTAAATAAGCGAGATGAAAAAATGTTCATATCCTTCAAATCCTTGCTAAACCTAGCTTGCATATCATACAAAACGAACAAGTTTTATCCCTCCTAATCTATCTTCTCATTTACACCACAACAGTAAATACGATAAAACGAACCGGCTCTTATTGTTTGCTCCCATTGATAACTCGTGGCAGAGAAGATTGGTTTCTCTCGTTTTCGTTTCCATAGTGAGAAAATAAGAAAAAAGGAAAAAAATATAAAATATTCTACTTTTAAGATACAAAATATAAATTTTTTTTGCTACTGAAAATCAGCGAGATAAACTAGTCGGATTAAACTCTTAAAACTTGAGTTTAGTTTGTAAAATATTGATGGTTCAAGAATGAGTCATTCATTTCATTGAACTTTAATCGAAATTTAAGTTTGTTGGGCTGAAAAAAATATTAAACTTGAGTTTTTCTTATTTATCTTATTTAAAGTTTTAATTCATTTTAATTTATGAAAAAAATATTTTAATACTTTATAAAGACAAAATTCTACAAATTATTTTAATAGTACTCTATTAATAAAAATATACATAAACTTTTATCTAAAGAAAGTTATTCATACATAAAAAAAAGATATTGTTTTCAGCAAATACAACTCAGGTCTCTTCGCTAAAACTTAACTTTGCAGCCAATTCAAACCAGACGCACCCTGATCACTGTAACAGACACAAAATGACATCAATAAGTGCATTGTATATCAAATGATATTAATCAACATAGGCTCACAACCTCAACTTATTATGGTTATGTAAACAAATGGAAGGCATTTGTTGGTATACAAAAGAATCGAACATTCATCTTTTACCATAGGTTTCTACCACCAAAGAACATATTTTAAATTATTATTTTTTAATTACCAGCAAGAAAATTCATATCAAGATTAATTAATTACCATAAGTATTTATAAAAGATACATTATAGAAAGAAGTTAAAATTGAAAAAAGAAAACATGACTATTCATAAAATTGGTTTATTTTTTAAATGAACTTCATTACAGAATAAGCCCAAACTTTGACATGATAGATGAAAGGGTATTGGACTCATGGGCTTGGGCCTTTGGATTTGATTTCACAAGCTCCGTTTTTAGAATTGAGCACTACCTGTGACTGTTCTGTTGCTGTTTTCCCCTGGCACTAGATTCTTGGAACCGAATGGATTTGATGAAGGCTTTGAGGTTGAGCCCTTGCGTAGGTGCAATTCCTTCACCGCCACTTATCACTCTCGGTGGTGTTAGCTTCTGTGCCCCTCCTCTCTTTACAACAAAACACTGTAGTCATTTTTGCATCTCTACAAACACTCGCAAAAAGCTTTTCTCTCCAATTCCACTTGGCAGAAAGAGAGACTCTGATCCAGAGCCGCTTCTGGAACCCTCCATTGTCCAAGAACTATCATTCGTAGAAGAAGAAGAACAAGAAGAAGAAGAATTCCTCGACGAGTATGAAGACGGTAAAGTTGCGCTCTGTCTCTCGAATCTAATCGCTTCTCTCTATTTCCGAAATTTTCTGAACTTTTCGTTTCATTGCGCAAAGACAGCGTTGGATGATAATGATGATGAAGACGACGGTGACGACGAGGGATACTATGAGGAAGAAGAGGAGGCTGGTGTGCCTTATGTAAGTTTTTGTTAGAAATTAGAATGATAAGTGTGTGTTTTGGTTGGGGAAAATGATATGATTTATTGATTTAGAACGTTTCTAAGGCAGGTGATGGCGGCGCAGGCGGTGGAATCTCCCTAGCTGGCACATGGTGGGACAAAAAAGCATTAGCCATTGCTAAAGAGGTTACTCTCTCTTTTGATGGGGAATTGCAAGTTTATGCTTTTAAAACACTGCTGAACTCCACCATTCAAGTGCGAATTGAGAACCTTTCCAAAAAGTAAGACGAAAATATTCTCCTTCTTCTTCTTCTTATCCTTATTATTGTTTTTATAATTAGTATGAGGATGAAGGCAGGGGTTGAGAGAGCAAAAACGATACGGCTAACTAGGACTCCGTTCTGTTTTAACTTTTTTTTATTATCAAATATTAAAATTAGACAATTTGGTAAGATTAAATAGCAAGGAAAATTTGACCACCGCATGCGTGGTTTTGTCTCAGTTATTGGCTGAATGGTTCCTTCCTGATTAAGATTTAGTTGTACCTCATTAAACAGGCACATTATTAGTTTGATAACTTTTATTATTGAATGGTTATTATGAATAAAAGCATATATTATTCTGAACTGTTTGTGATGAATCTTTAGTTTTTTTTTATATATAATTGTGAGATCGGATAACTATGCAAGACCTTTTTTGATTAATTATATAAATAAATATAATTTTGGATTTTCCCAATTATTTATGAGATTATGCTGATATATAAGTAACCTTGCACCTTAAGCATATAATTTGGGGTTCAATTCTGGAGGAAGCCAACTCCTTAAATGCATTACTTCTTGATTACTCTTTGACTCTGGCCGGAGGATACCTGAGGTTCACACACAAAATCTAAATATGTATGGAAATTTAGCAATACATACGTATGTGCTAGTAGTAATGTTATATTTGGTTTATCTTTCTTTTTGATATACTTATATAAGTTTCTGAAATTTTATGTGCTATATAGCAATGTTTCCTCCCTAAAAGTAATGTTACATTAATGTTTATCTTTCTTTTTTTTCATTTGTTCATAGTTTTTTTAAGCTTATTTCTGGTATACTGGGATAGGTTGATAGGCCAGATTGCAGAATGTGTAACTATTGTAAGGATGTGGGAAATTGGTGCAATTTTATTTGTAAAGATCTACATTGCAGAAAATTGGAAATGCTGAAGTTGAATGCACTTAAAGGTATTCAGCATTCCCGTGGCCCCTTTTACTTGCATAGTTTAAGGATTGCTAGGCCAGATTTCAGAATGTGTAGCTATTTTAAGGAATGTAGGAAATTGGTGCAATTTTATTTGTAAAGATCTACACTGCAAAAATGGAAAGGCTGAAGTTGAATGCACTTAATTGGTATTCAGTATTCCTGTGGCCCCTTTTACTTGCATAGTTTAAGGATTGTGGAGCTTGTCGCTAATAAGCATTCATTTTACATCCTCTCTCCTAAAGACGTAAAAAAGGTTTGACGATTTTAGTCCCATATTTCTAAGTGCATTGGACTGATGCAAAGTGCCTGATATATCACAATTTTTGAATGCAAATCCTATCTGTATACTGCTCAGTGAATGGATTTTTGGCTAACTACCTACGCATTAACTAAGTATCAATGATTTGGTGTTGTAAAATTTGACGAAAATACAAACAAAACTTGATTCTTGAGGCTTGTATGATCACTGCCCAAAGTATTTCAAAAGGGTACCCACCACCTCAGGAAGTCACTTTGCAACGGTCTGCATGCGTCCTCCTTTTTTTTTTTTTTTTTCCTCTCATGGGCCTTATCTCCAAGCTCTTATTCCCCGCACGACCCTCCATTTCGGTGTGCCGCAAAGTAATGGGCTCCTCTATCTTTTTCTTCCATGAGCCATGAGGTCTCTAACACTTTTTCCCACCTATAAATACATTACTTCTCTACTCTCTTAAATTTATTTCTTGCTAGTTTATGGGTTCTTCGAAAAATCCGTTCAGGGTAGTGGTCATTAGCTTTTACAGCAGTCTTAAGGACTCATGGCTGACGGTATGGACACCACCACCAACAACAAAATAATATTTCGCGAAACCTTTTCCGAAGATTTAAAAAATCAAAGTCTTTGCTGGACAAAACTTTCAACGCTGGCAGAAACACTTGTCTACTCTATTAGACATGTAAGGAGTTGTTTATGCTCTTACAGCCGTCAAACTTGACTCTAGTAGTCCTACAAAACATATTGAAGATTGTATCAATTCAACTTAGGTATGACGACACACTTTGCTCAATGCATTATTTAATAATTTGTTTGATGTGTACTCCTCTTATAAGGAAGCCAAGGATATTTGGGACTCGTCGATTCTCAAATACACAACCGAAGGTCTTGTGAGGCAAAGGTTCGTCATTGGAAATTACTACTACTAGGAGATGATAAACGATGAAGACATCAAGATGCAGATCAATGAGTACCACAAGCTACTTGAATATATTAAAGCAAAAAACATAGTCATGCATGATGAGTTCATTTTAGAACTTCTAATAAAAAATCTTTCAGAATCCTAGACAAACTACAAACAACAATTGAAGCACAGGCACAGACAAATGTTATGTTACCCCATCCCTTATCATTCACTGAAGATACCAACCAAAAGAATTGTGATGCTACAAGGGCTATAAGACATTATCAACCAAAGCAAATATGGTAGAAGACGAGCCATCTCCAAAAGTGTACAAGAAAAAGCCCGATCACAAGAACAAAAATTTTAAAAATTCTCGTCCTAGTGGATCTAACCCCACTTTCAAGAAAAATGGAAATTGCTTTGTGTGTGGAAAATGAGGCCATCATTGAGTTAGAAACTACAATCCTCCTAAGGCAAATATAACCGAAGGAGAAAATACAATTCTTGCGGTTGTTTAACAAATAAACCTTGTGAGCAAATGGATGGTAGACTATGGTGCTACCAGGCACATCTGTGCAAACAAAAATGTGTTTACCTCCTTCACTAGTATAGGGAATGGAGAGGAATATGTTTATCTTGGTGATTCCATGACAACTCCTATCCTAATAAAAGGAAAATTTCTTCTAAATTTCACAAATGAGAAGACTTTAAGCTTAAGCAATGTGCTACATGTGCCATCAATCAGAGTTAATATAATCTTTGTAGCATTGTTGGGAAAAGTTGGTGTTAAAGTGTCATTTGAATATGATAAGATTGGTATGACAAAAAATAATGTGTTTGTAGGGGAAGGGATATTGTGATCAAGGTCCTTTTGTACTTAACATTTCTGAAATTGTCAATGAATCTAGTTCTTTTTTCTTTTATTGTTCATTTGTATGATGTGTTGCATGCTAGATTAGAACATGTAAATTCCTCATATGTTATGAAATTGTAATGACTCAGATTAATTAATATGCATTATAAACAAAGTAAAAAAGGAGGTGATATATGAGTGGAGTCTAAATTAACAAAGAAAACTTGTCATTCTGTATAAGGTCAAATTGAACTTCTAGGATTAATTCATATGGATTTAGTTCCTTTGGAGATGATTTTTACATGTTTCTTGTTGAAAATGATCCAAGTTTTTTAGAAGCTACTAGTGCTCTTAATGCAATACATCTTCCTCTGTCGGAAGGAACTAGATCAATATGAATTAATCTTAGAAGTTCAGTTTGACGTTCTTCAAAATGACAAGTTTTCTTTGTTAATTTAGACTCCACATATATATATCACATTTCTTACTTTGTTTATAATGTATATTAATTAATCCTAGTCGTTACAAGTTCATAACATACGAAGAATTTACATGTCCTAATCTAGCATGTCACACATCATACGAATCAAATCAACAATATAAGCAAAAGAACTAGATTCATTGACAATTTCAGAAATGTTAAGTACAAAAATACCTTGATCAGAATATCCCTTCCTCACAAACACATTATTTTTTGTCATAACAATCTTATCTTATTCAAATGACACTTTAACCCCACTTCTCCCAACAATGCTACATAGATTAGATTAACTTTGATTGATGCCACATGTAGCACATTACTTAAGGTTAGAGTCTTCTCATATGTGAGCTTTAGAAGAACTTTTCATTTTCTTAGGACATGAATTGTCTTGGAATCACCAAGATAAACATGTTCTTCTCCATCCCGCACTAGTATAGGAGGTAAGCGCACTTTTGTTTGCACAAATGTCCATAGTAGCACTAGTTTCTACCACCCATTTACTCACATTGGTCACAAGATTTATTTGTGAAACAAATGTGCGTGATGGCCTAGTTTTCCACACACAAAGCAATTTCCATTTTTCTTGAAAGTGGGGTTAGATCCATTGGGATTTAAAAATTTTCTTGTTTGTTTTGTAGATGGTTTGTCTTCTAATATATTTGCTTTGGCCAATAATGTCTTAGCCCTTGTAGCACTGACCAAAGTGTGTCGGGTACCTTATTCAAATGGACCCAATTAAAAATCTGATTTGCAGGACTACTGGAGTCAGATTTGGTGGTTGTAAGAGCGGAAGCAATTCTGTACATGTCTAATAGAGTAGACACACACACATTCATGCAAGCATTGGAAATATTGTTTTGCTTATCTGGTGTAGTGTTGGTATCCTTACCGTCAGCTATAAGTCAGAGATGATTGGTACCCTTTTCAAATAGGCTATTTCACTACAGCTGCATTTTCACACAATGCATTTTGTGGCTTAAATTATCGTTCTATTTTTTCTTAAACTGCTGCTAAAGTTGCTAGCTATTATCATGAATGCCTAGCTTAGTTGTTGTGTTCTGTCTGTAGGTCTGGCTCGCCCAGCATGGAAGATATTGAAGCCTTCTCTGCAACGTATAGAGCAAAATTGGATGAAGCAGAACTTGCTAAATCAGTTCCTGACAATTTATGTTTGGAGGTACCATCTCAAGTGTCTTGTTGACATGTTGTGTTATCTTTGGGGTGGGGGGTGGGTGGGGGAGATATAATTCGACGTTACCGCTATGATCAATATTTGTAAGCACAAACTATGAACTACTTTTCTGTCCTAATCAAATCCTCTGACAGGTTTGGATAATGTTTTTAAACATCGTATGTTCTTATGGGTTATGCTTTTCCCTCTTGATTTTGAAGGATGATCCCAACCATGATGGGATTTAAATTTTGATCATCAATGTTTTATATTATTAGCGTTTGACATATTTGCTTTTTCAGGTGTCTTCTCCTGGTGTTGAAAGAATAGTTCGGATTCCAGATGACCTAGATCGATTCAAGGACCGACCTATGTATGTGAAATACGTCATTAGTAATGATCCAAATAACCCGGCTGCAGAGAGTGAGGGTGTCTTCATGCTTGAATCCTTTGACCTGGAAACGAAATGTTGCACCTGGGGTTTAGCAGATGTGAAAGTCAACAGACAGAAATCAGGTAAAGGAAGACCCCTGAATAAAAAACAAAGAGAATGGCGTTTAAGCATTCCCTTTGATTCCTTACGTTTTGTTCGGTTGCACTCTGATATTTAAATAATTCATTTTCCCCGAAAGTTGTTGATTAATTATTAGATTTCTATCTTTCCTATGCAAATAGTATACGTGTCTCAACCTGTATGTACACACATAAGCTCTGCGTTTATAGATAATTGGAACAATTAACTTTACCATGTACTCTTGTACTGCTCTTTTTTTCAAACTATTTATTGAATTTAATTCTAGGACTGTAAAAACTTGTATCATTAACATCGTTTTACTCGGTTATTTTTCTTATATTTTTTTCATGGGATGCTAACAATGGCATGACAATGCCACGTCTCTGAGGAATGTGTTTGTGACTGTTACATACATTGCAGTTTTTCCGTTGTACAATTTTATAATTACTCATTTCCAATTCACTATTTAATGAAAAGTTTCTTTTACATTTTTTTTTCTTTTCATTCATTTAATATTTTGAATTACCCAAATATTTTTGCAGATCATTAGTACTTTATTTGTCTCATTAAGTTCTTTTGAATTTTAAATTTAAATCTCTTTAAAATTTTATAATTTTGACTCTTTTTGCATCTTTCTGTTTTATATATATAATTTTTTCATTAGTTCTGCCAAAAAATGTTAATAACGAACATTTATTTTAACCTTGCATTTTTTTTTCATCATAAAGTAATGATTCTAAACAAAATACTCTATTCATAGCAAGAGTTGGATTTGGGTTAACTCATTGTTTAAAATTTAAAAGTAGTATATAATTAGAAACCACTCTAAAAGTAGAGTCTTATAGGATTCTTGTGGGTGTGATTTTGCAGAAGAGACATAATTGCTAATTATAGCAAAGACAAGTCATTTTTCTAAAGCTTTGAATGTTCTTTTTGACTTTTGGTATAGACAGGAACCAGACAACAACACGATTAGTTTGAAGTCTGTTGATCCAATTTTATGACGGGGTATGGTCACCCTTGCAAAATCTAGCATTCTTAATATGTTCCAAAATCTAATACAATATGTTGCAGAAAGTGGAAACCTATTAAATAGAAACGCACTTTTCCTTAGCTCCAATTTGGTATTCAAATCCTGTTTCATTAGTAGAAAACTAGAATGCTGGCTCTTTCATTTTTTGTAGATTTTTGTCTTTTTATGTGCATTTGACATATACTTTAGTTTATATAAAAAAAATTACATGAAAAAAGTGTCTCGCACACACGCGTGAGTATATTTGTCCCTTCAAAAGTAAATGTATTTCAAAGCATAAAGTGTATTTCACCTTTTATTCGCAAATGCATTGGATTCCTATGTGTATATATTTGTAGTTTGTATGCAATAAAAATTTTTTAAAACTCACATAAAAATGTTCAAGATATAATTTATTACAAAGTATTAATCTGGTTCACACATTCTTAATTTTGCTTTTGCATCTATAACACATTTTTAACTCGCTTGCTACGCCTAAGACACCAAATTAAAATGCTCTAAAAATCGAATTAAGAATGCATAAACTAAATTAAAATTACATTATTGAAAATCCCACAACGATGCTTTGGCGAGAACTTCATACAAAAAATAAAGAATTATGAGTAAAGGTAACATAAAACAACTTAATAATATTTTATTCTACTAGTATCTACTTAGTAAATTTTGATGTAGAGGAGTAGAACCAGGAATGCGTTGGATGCCGAAGGAATAATTTAGATTCTTAAAAAAGTAACAGTACGTATGAGTAGTATGAATGGTGTATTGTATATGAGCAGTTGCTTTTTCAGAATTTGAGCCCCGCGCATGTTTGAAAAGGTATAAAGTGTTTTGCGTCGACCTTTTTTCCTTATCTTTTGGACAACAAAGCAGAAACCTTAAACAAAACTATGGCACAGTCAGTGATGAGATTGAGACGCAGAAAGTGAGAGAAACAAGTGCGGCGAAATTGAAGGTAAGGTTACTAGTTAATACTAGTTGCGCCTTCCCAAACAAAGTAGAAATGCATAACTAACAAATTAAAATTAATTCACAAAATTAACAAATGTTAGCCATGAATCTACCACTCGAATAGGTCCAAAAAGAAGATACCAATTTTTTTTTCTTTGTTTGATGATAGATGTTTATCTTATCACTTTGTAGCATTGTGTTCACCTTTGATGAAATTTCCTAGATTTTATCGATAATCTTTAGAGGTAACCTTCCCCAGTACTATGCTACTTTCTTGGCCGTGTCTCTCGGTTCTTGGCAGAATAATATGTAGTATTCGTTGCTTTGGAATAATGATGTGTTGCAAAGTGGCTCTAACCTTAAACGGATTAGTTTTTATTTATCCAATAGTTTATGTTTTCACATGTTGATTGAAAATTGTCTTGTTACAGTCAACCAGAGAAAATTGAAGTCTGCATACCATTTATCCATGCATTTGATTTGAGGGCATATAACATATTCTATATGCAATTCAGATCTTGAAGTGGGAATTCACCTCCTTTTTGTTAAAAGAAATCCGGGATTCACGTGCATGCTTCTATAACAGAATCTCTCACTAGAGATATGCTATCGTAATTAGTTTCTATTCATTTTGTTCTATTAAAGAAACCAATTACCTATTTTATAGGGATGAAAAGATCGAGTTTAAAAATATATATTCCTGGTAATCTTTTAACTTTCATGATGTTTTCAAATTCATAAACACTGCAAATGTAAAATTATAATAAAATAATAAAATAATAAAATACAAAACACCGAACCAAACATATTCCTATTAATTGTTTATTCAAACATACATGCGAACTAGAAACAACACTTTTAGTCCCTTTATGACTTTCTTTTTTTTAATTTATAGTTTGATTCGAATTTCTGACTGTATATGATAGGATGGGACCAAGTTCAAAACAATGTTTGTTATGTAGGCCAAATAGTAGTTAACTGAAAACATAATTTAACTGCTATATAAGAGTGAAGGGTTCCTGAGGAAACGGATAGGAATTGAAGTTGTTGAAATGAAAGGGTGTTGGTTAGTTGGGGTGTTGATTGTGGTGGGGTGTGGCTGCTTCTTGGGCAGCGTTGGGGTAGAAGGGTACCCTTCTCAGGATCTTATAGAGAGATTACCAGGGCAACCTAATGTTGGGTTCAAGCAATATGCAGGGTATGTGGATGTAGATGTCAACCATGGGAGAAGCCTCTTCTACTATTTTGTGGAAGCTGAGAAGGACCATCCAAACAAACCCCTCACTCTTTGGCTCAATGGAGGTTCGTAGTTCGTCACATCACCCCTTTCCTATGCTTAAGGAATCAACTCATTCTTTACCTTTCTTTCTTGTTCAATTTCAAGTTTTTCCACACTTTGACATCATCATCTCTAGTTTGTTTCTGTTTCACCTTCATTTTAAGGTTATCTTATCTAAGTTTTTCCATGTTCGTGTTTCTAAAGCATAGGTGGTTGGCATTTATCTTTCTTTGTCCCTACCAGTTTAGGTTCTGTCTCACTCGATAAAAATCCTGTTTGCTAGGACCCCCCTCATAGACAGATCCTCTGGATCAAAATTATGAAAAAGATGCAACAGTTTTCTTTTTCTTATTTTGGAAAAACAAAAAGAAGAAAAAACTACAACAGATAAATCAAATGCTCCTAGCTATTATTAAGGTTTGTTGGCATATTTTACAAGACACTATAAAACTGTCAAACTGCTTTAACTCAGAGCAAGTACCATTGTTTTTCAGGCCCAGGATGTTCCTCCATTGGAGGAGGTGCCTTTACTGAATTGGGTCCCTTTTATCCCAGAGGTGATGGACGTGGTCTTCGAAGAAATTCAATGTCTTGGAATAGAGGTATACATATTATATATGACAATTTTTTTACATCGATTTTTCTTGTGATATTG
>Ga0209389_1003823_pt1 | contig 12299 bp, 8 predicted proteins | sample CowpearedBW_FD_187526 | JGI IMG/M metagenome (GOLD analysis project Ga0209389, IMG submission 187526) | Root nodule microbial communities of legume samples collected from California, USA - Cow pea red BW (SPAdes) (version 2) | ecosystem: Host-associated > Plants > Roots > Nodule | place: USA... | reverse complement strand
ATATATATATATATATATATATATATATATATATATATTATTTCTTCTAATCATTTGGTTTGTCATGAAACTCATTCGCATCTCCAATATATTTTTCATCTTATCAATACGTTTATGTAATTATGATGTATGCCAATTAAAATTTTATTATTATGTTTATTATGTGTTCTTTGTGTCATTTTAATCAAGTAATATATTATAACTTTTATTCGTATATAAAAAAAGAGATTCATTAGAATTTAAAAAATTGAAGTAAACACATTTAAAATATATTTTAATTTGAATATTTTTTTCCTTTTATATTTTTTAAAATATTTTTTAATTTTATCAACTAAGTTTCATTAATGTTTGTAGTTTGCAAATTTAATAAATATTTTGGTTCTCATGAAATTTTATTTAGTATTCTAATCTAAACAATTATAATTTATTTCAAAGTATTTGATATGGAAGAAACAATCATCCTCCTAATATTGAATATTTGATAATATTATGTTTCCTTTACCGTATTTTTTTTTATAAAAATTAATATTGAAGTAGTTAGAAAATGGGTACGGGTATGGGTACGAGATTATACCCGTTAACAATCATGTATTTATCATGTTTTCAAGAATTATTGTACATTTTTTAATATGCATATATCACATATCGTATCCTATTTTCAAAATAAACATAAACATATTTAGGGTATCAGATACAACGTATTGTATCGGTGCATCATAGCTTAAGATAAATAATGTAATAAACAATAACAAAAAAATATTTATTTTGTCACTTAATTTACATCATACTCATAACAACAAACATAAAAAGGTGTAGTAATATTTTTGTAGAAAAGGGTAAAGAAATTTATAGTGGACTTATCATAGTTAGATATAAAACAATTCTTTCATGTCAAGACCCACACTAGTTCGACATAAAATAGCTTCTTTCTTTTTACATCCGACCATGATAGGTTCCACGTAACTTTTTTTTTACTTTCAAAACCACCCTTATCATATTTCTACCTAGTCGAAAAAACTTGTGTTGTATGTCTTCTTCTTTTGCAACAAAGTTGTGTGAGGTGAGGGTTGCATTGTTGACCAAAATAAGGGTTTCTTCCATCTTTTGTGGTCAGTTTCCCCTGGAGCAACTTTTTGTCTGATTGGTTTTTGCATTAAAGTTAATTGTTAAACCTTTCATTCCCATTGTGACTGAGACTATTTTTGAGAAACTTAGTCATGATTATACACGAATGTAATTCTCACACATGCTCAAGGTACTTATGCTATGTTATCAGGTTGGACTACAAGTAAAAAATTGGCATGTCTTGTATGTAACTACCGCACATGCTTAAGGTACATAACAATAGTAAGAAGATATGTTAAATGTGTCAATGATGATGACTAGACTCAAAACATAGGTGGCGAAAGGATAGGAAATGTTTTGATGGTATCCAAGAATTGAGAGGAGCTCCTACTCCATTAACATGTACTAACATATTGGATATATTAGGTGATAGAAAACATTGCTTTGCAATGCTAAAAAAAGAAAAGAAAGAAGGGTGATTCTTGGTCGAAATTAAGTATATTCTTTAAGATGGATATAAGGAAAGACCTTCATCCTATAAATATAGGACCAAATAAAGTATTTCTTCCACATGCAGGATTTTCACTTTCATTAAAAGAAAAAGATATCTTCTATCATGTTTTAAAAGAAGTGAAAGTTCCAAAAAGTTATGGTTCCAATGTTTGTTGGACTAAAAAGTCATGATTTTCATATATTGATGCAAGACTTGCTAAAAGTAGCTATTCGAAAAGTGTTGCCAAAGGAAGTTACAAGAGTTCTATTGAAGTTAAGTTCTTTCTTCAAAATGTTATGTTCTAAAGTCATCATAATCGAAGATTTTGAATCATTGGACATACAAATTACATTAATTATGTGTGAATTAGAGATGATTTTTCCTCCATCTTTTTTGTCATAATGGTTCATCTATCCATATATCTAGCATATGAGCCTAGAATTTGTCGAGCCTGTACATAACCGGTGGATATATCCAATTGAAAGGTAATTATTTTTCTAAATAAATCTTTTTTTGTAAATTTATTTCCTCCACTTGTATTCCTAATCATAGTTTTATATTATTATAGATTTCTTAATAGGTTAAAGTCTTATGTGCATAATAGAAATTATCCAATAGGTTCAATTGCAGAGGGATATTTAAAGGATGACTCAAGATATTTGAACGATAATGTACAAACAAAGTTCAACACCCCACCAAGGAATTTAGATGGTCCAATAGGGAATGGAGTGATTACTACTTTGAAACCTTTTAAGTAGGAGCAAACTCATCATTTTGTCTTGTTTAATTATGAGCTCACCAAGTCATTTGTCATGTAAGACAATATTCATATTTTCGTCTTTTGTGTGAGATTTTAAATTCTATGAGCTTATATATTCAATTTTTTTTTTGTAGATAACATGAGGAATTTCTCTCTAGTAATGCTTAAGAAAAATCAACAAGAAATTGGAATATGGAAAAAGATCAATGTCTTATATTTCACAAGTGGTTTAAATACCATGTCAAAAATTTGGTTGAGTGAAGAGGTTCAATGGTTGGTTAAAAGGCCTAATACTATTGCTAGAAGATTTTCAACTATGTGATAAATGGTTACAGGTTTATTATTGAGAGTTGTAGACAAGAAGAAAATGTTACCTACCATGGAGTTTCAAAAGATATAATACAATTAGATTATTATTGACACTATGAATTTGTGTTATTTAAATGTGATTGGTTTGAAAGTAAGCAAGATTATTTTAGGTTAACATTTGTAAATTTTGGGAAGTTGATTTACAAAAGTGACCATTTCATACGTGGAACTTAAGTAAAGCAAGTATATTATATAGAAGATCCAGTTGATAATTAGTAAGTTATTACTAAAACCATCCCTAGAGATTTGTTTGATGTATATGAAGATTTAGAGAATAATGATTTGGAAAACTACTTGGGAAATGAATTATTAAAGAGTCCATTTTTGTATCAATCTATGATTGATGAAGATGAATGTGAGGATGTTAGTTGGTTTAGGGATGATGTGCCTGGAACAACAATTGATACAGGTACCGGATAATCATTGAACATAATATTAATGTTTCTATGTGCATAATTTTTGTTGTGTTGTTTTTAATGTACCAATTTCTATGTATATTCTTCTTTGTTTGTTGGTTATTTGAACATAAAATTTCAAAGTCAAGTAGATTTATGGCTAGTGGTTAGAAAGAAAAACCACTCTTGTTGGCCAAGAATGTTAAAGTGTCATTTTCAAGTGGTTCTACCATTGAAATCCTTGATGAGTTGGAAGAAATTGCATCAAGACCTAGTCAAACTCCACCACATTGGTTAATTTATATTTGTTCAATAATAAATGTAGTAATTTATTATATATGTAATAAGATATTATTTCCTAATTTTATACTTAATTAATAGGTTCTACTAGTAAGAGAAGAAGAGGTCCTACCAAAATTCTCAAGACTCATGGCTTGAGGTATGAAGAACGTTTACTGGCTCCTTGGCCTACCTGTTAAGCACTTATCAAGTACATTGAACAATTATTTGGGGACATAAGCTAGGAATGCACATTTAACTCCTCTAACTTTTACTAATTGGAACAAATTGAAAGAACATTGGGATGACATGAGGAAAACAATCTTGGTAATTCATTTCACTAACCTTTATCTTTGATTATATATATTACCTAAATTTTAATACTTATTAATTAATTATGATATGCAGTCAAAATTTGATATTGAAGAACATGTTAAAAGGTGGGATTTATGAAGCATATGCTAAAGTTGGAAGAACCATAAATGTCGATTAAAGATAAAATATTTTTTTCCAAATATGCCAGATGATTACAACTTCAAAAATTGACCCCAAGTGTTCCACTTGAGCAATGGAAATTTCTTGTTAAATTTTGGAAATCTGACATAGCTAAGGTCATTTGATTATTTAAATTTTATTATATGTGTACTTGTACTCGTATACCTTTGTTGCTTATAACTTCTGTCATTTCATATTTTTATTATAAAGGTTCGTTGTGAGAAGAACAAAACAAGTAGATCAAAATTTACTAATGTACATACCACAGGAACAAAAACCTTTGTTGAAATACAATACGAAGAGGTTAGACTAATTGCATAACTAATGTATTAAGGGTTGTACTTTTTTTACACAAATAATTTTTTCTTTTATATGGTAGGTGATGAAAAATATTGATGGAAAAGAGCCATCTCGTGCAGAAATGTTCATCATGATACATAAGCCTTGATCTCATTCATTATATGTATTTTTATAATTAATAGTTTTGTTTGAATAATAAGTTTAACTTTGATTCTTTTTCCTTTTTTAGTCGAAGCTTGAGGATGTAATTTCTTCTCATTCAACATGGCCAAAGAAAAACTCAACCCTAGATGATGTATTTTCTCAATTCTTTGGAAAAGATCGACATGACTATGTGTGCACATATGAAAAAGGGATTGCACTTTCAGATCTTTGGGGATCTAACTCTCAAGTTAGAATACAAAAATTAATTGATGAAGTTTGAATAAATGTTTAAGTTGAACTACAAAGCATGAAAAATAGAATGTAAGAGAAAATAGAACTAAAGCTAAAAGATCGAGTGAAGGAACAACTAAAAACCAAGCTGAAAGAGTTGGAACTAATGAAAATTGAGCTTCTAAACAACTTCAAACTCGCTTTTACTTAAATACCAAGCTATCCTCCAGAAGTAATGGTTTCAAATCAAATTTGAGAATGATTCGAGATCTAGAAGAGAGGAGGTGGTTGTTTAGGTAGTACATTTCTCTCTATCTAATTTTCTGTCAGTTGTACGGAATTGATGATCTAATTATTGATGCTTACATTGATTTTTACTATTCATTGGACATTTTAATGGATTGAGGACCACCCTTACACCTTGATTTGCCTCTATTATGTTATATGAATAAGTTAAACACAAACTTCTAAGAAATCAAATATCCTTTTTGCTGTGTCACACTCTAAGTGGCATGATTGGAAGAGAATGTGATAAATTTGATAATTGTATTATGCTAGTTATGGAGGGTTTTCTTTTTATCCTTTTGATAGTTCTTGATAGAGATATTATATTTTTTATTCTCTTTTATTATTTTTAAATATTATATTTTTATGATGATACATATTAGATTTTCCTTTTCCCCTTATATCAAGGGATTTTGTACTCTATATATTGGAGAAGTTTCTAATAAATCAGGAGACAAACTCTTTGAGTTATTTTTCACCAAACACCTCTTGTGCGTATTTGTACGCATTATTCCTTCTCGTGGCTTATACATATCTAACAATTCTTTTAAGATTACTATCAAAGTATAATGCTAATATCAAATGGGTTATGAAAAGGTTGAAGCATGTATAAAAAGTTATAAAAAATTGACTTATTCCCTAACTTAGGAATAAGAATACATTGTAAAACTAAAATGTGTATGTGTTAGAATGAGTACGATTGAATTTTCCAGGAACAAGTTTCAGATCATGTAGTGAGGTCATCTCACTTAATTGCCTTATGTTTCGTTATATGATTCGACATTGAAAATGATGGACAACGATGACAACATCTTTCATAACATGTTTATTTTCTTCATAACAATAATTATTGATGTAGCAGTAAATGTTTTTATTTTTTATCTTTGCATTGTTACTTTGCTTTTGTAGCTATTCTAAGTGAACTTTTTGAGAAAAATGCACATGCCTTGAATAACATCTCTTCTAATCTTGTTTCTCTTTACGTGAGTTTTATAAATAGACAACTTTAAATTATATTTTTATGTAAGAATTTAGTGGTTACAATGATTATTTTATTTCTTGTATTTATTGTAAGAAAAATATTTATTGTATTTGGGAAAATTTTCTTGTTTTTCCTAACACTTGGAAACCTTTTTGTTTTTTCTAACACTTAGAAAATCTCCATTTACTCATGCTAGTCCTAGGAGAAAAAAAAAAGAGAAATGGAGAAAACTAACACAAAGTTAACTAAGATGTAATTAGCAAATTTTTCTTTATTTTTTTTATTTTATCTATCAATTGATTTTGTTAATAATATTTTGGAATATTTTTTTCTATTTCTTTTATCCAGGAAATTAGAAGATAATGTTGAAGTGGTCACCTTTGAAAAAAATCTTAACATTCTCAAATATCCATCCAATCTCTTTGAGCCTTTCTTGTAAGTCTTAATTCTCTAAAGTATGCTTATAATTATGTTCTTTTGGTTTATTGAGTTATAAACAGGAAAGGATTTGCAAACAATTATAAAGATATAAAAATTAATTCAGATAATTTTGAAAGGGTATATGAAGTTCAATACATTAATAAAGCTTAATCATTTAAATCGTTTATTAATTAACATTTCTTTTAAAAAATAGGTCCAGGAAAAAGTTGTTAAAGCATGGAACTCTACGACAAATAATGTAAGTCGCTTTTTATTCATTCTTAAAAAATTTAATATTAATTGAGCTTCTTATTTATGACATTTGAATCAGGAATTAGAGTCTTAGTTCCATACATTAACTAAACTCAAAAGAAAACTATATTTGAGTACATTAAAAGAAAGGTTATTGGTGTAATTTCTCATTTTATTTATATTTTTGTTGGTTCTATATAAGTATTTTTTTTTTGTTTCGTTATATTGATTGTTTGTTGATGAACTTTATCTAAGTGTTGTTGTTCAAGGAAATTGAAATAGGAGAAAGAGAACGTAAACCCAAAGTTCATTTTGACGGACTGACTTGAATATGGTGTGAATGTTTATGTATTTGTTAGACCAATTTATCAATGTTAACTATCTTTATTTACACTTGTTAGATAGTGCACATATATTGTTACATGCAAATGAGTGAAAAAAAATGACTTAAATAAGGTGTGAATGTTTTCTATTAGATACAACAAATTATCATAGCATTATATTTCAAAAGACGTTTTGCAAAACAATTTGATTTTGAGTATACAAGAAGAAAAAAAAAAGAGATTTAAAGTCAGTTATATGAATTTCTTCATACTTCATTTTTACATTCTGATAAACACATTGCATTTTTTGGTTGTAAGAAAGAACTAGATTGTATTATACTAACTGAATTTTTAGATATCTTATATGGTTGGTTGTTTTGAAAATAGGAAAATGATATGTTAACAAATTTTTTCTTAAAACTTTTTGACAAACTACTAATTTGGATAAAAAAGATGAGTTATCATCAAGTTTGAGGAATAAATATGTATATTTGTTTAGTCTGAGATAATTTGTAAGAAACATGGTATACTATTTAATTTTTACTCCTTTTGTTCTTTTGAATTATCATTAAGTAACATAGTATATTATAATAAGGTGAAATATTTTTCTGATGTTTCTTATGGTTCAGAAAATGAGTTCTTGTTTGCTAACACTAATGAAGATAATCCACCAACCCATCCATACAGTTTTCTTTGATTATTTGCAAGAACAACTAAAAATAACGAGATAAGTGATACAAATAGTTGTAGAGATTCAAAAGAATTGATCTATAAAAACTAAAATCAATTTTTTTATGATTTTAAAAGATCAATTGGTCACAAAAAAATGTTGGTGTGACTATTTATATTAGTGGCATTTTTATAATGTTGCCTTAATAAAAAAAACTATCACTCAATTTTTTTAGTAACAATTTTAAAATGTCCCTTTATTTCAAAAAAAAATATGTTACCAAAGGTTTATAGTAACATTTTTGTAATGTTACTTATTTATAAAATAAATTATTATACTAAAAGAGTTTGGTAACATTTTTTAAAATGATACATTTTCATTAAATAAATGTTACTAAAGGTATCTTGTAACATTTTTATAAATGTCTCAATTGATATCTAAAAATGTCACTGATGGTTATTAGTAACATAAGATATACATAACACGTGGTATATTGTTATTAAATCATATTAGTAACATTTTTTAAATGTTACTAATATATTTTTGTTTGTGTGTGTGCATACGTTTGTGTGTGTGTGGATTCTTCGTCAAAACGAGAATGGATTCCAACAATACACACGGAGACATGTTTATTTCGTCAAAACAAGAATGGATTCCAACAATACCCAGGGAGACATGTTTATTGTGTCATCCCTAAATACAATGAAGGACTAAAATTTTAGTTTTAGTAACCTAACAATATTTTTACGTAGACTTTTCGGTCCACTAGTGCAAAATTATGTTTTACAACAACGTTAGATAATTAACTAACCTTGCGAATTTAATGTATTTATTTTACAAAGTGATTGTTTCTATCTACTTTATATGAAACCAGATACAAAAAATTCATTTGTTAAAAGTTTTGTGTGTCAATATGGGGATTCTTCGTCAAAATGGGAATGGATTCCAACAATACCCACGAAGACATAGTTATTGTGTCATCCCTAAATGCAGTGAAGGACTAAAATTTTAGTAACCCAACAATATTTTTATGTAGGTTTTTCAGTCCACTAGTGAAAAAATATATTTTTACAACAACATTAGATAATCAATGAACCTTGCGAATTTAATGTATTTATTTTACAAAGTGATTGCTTCTATCTACTTTATATGAAACCAGATACAAAAAATTCATTTGTTAAAAGCTTTGTATGTGTGTCAATGTGGGAATTCTTCGTCAAAATGGGAATGGATTCAAACAATATCCACGGAAACATATTTATTGTGTCATCCCTAGATGCAATGAAGGACTAAAATTTTATAATAACCCAACAATATTTTTATGTAGGCTTTTCGATCCACTAGTGCAAAAATACATTTTTAAAACATTTAGATCATTAATGAACCTTGCGAATGTAATGTATTTATTTTACAAAGTGATTGTTTCTATCTACTTTATATGAAACCAGATACAAAAAATTCATTTGTTAAAAACTTTGTGTGAGTGTCAATATGTGAATTCTTCGTCAAAACGGTAATGGATTCCAACAATATCCACGGAGACATGTTGATTGTGTCATCTCAAAATGCAATGAAGGACTAAAATTTTAGTAACCCAACAATATTTTTATGTAGGCTTTTCAGTCCACTAGTGCAAAAATATATTTTTACAACATTAGATAATAAATGAACCTTGCGAATTTAATGTATTTATTTTACGAAGTGACTGTTTCTATCTACTCTATATGAAATCAGATACAGAAAATTCATTTGTTAATAGCTTTCAAGAAATATAGTTGAATATTTAGAGAAACAGAAAACAACCATTTGAAAGTTAAAAATGATAGTAACTATAATGTCCCTTAAATTTCATTTAGACATCTATACAAAACTCTGAAACTTATTTAATACGCTACCCTACAAAGAAAATTACATGGAACCATGTAAACAAGCAGTATTATTGAAATCCTAAACATGCGTAAGGAATTTTATTTTTACATGTAATTTTCTTCTATAACAGAACAAAACAAATCTTATATGTATGTTGTATGTATTTAACCACCCTCACTAGCTAGAACTTGGTGGTTGTTTGGTTGGTGTTTTGGTTGTTATTAAGAAAATGAAGCAACACAGTACTCTTGCACCTGGGGCATTTGGGGTTGGGGTCATCCTTTGAGAACAAAACATACATGAGGCATCGAAGACAACCTACAAGGAGCATCGATCTTATCTCTTCATTAGTCTCTGAAGACACGCATGACTCAGGATCCGATGAATACAAACACAATGGTGACGATGATGACGGGTTCGCTAATGATGAGTTTGCAGTTGTTGGTGGGGACAAGCTCAGCTCAAATTCCAGCTTAGCACTCCTTCCTCTTTCATTACTCATCTCTGTCCTTTCTTAACAAACAAATCTCCAAATAGATCTATAACAACATAGAAGTGTAAGAGATGAAAGTTTTATTCATATGAAAGTACAATATAGAAGTTCTAGATTCACTTACAATAAGATAATTAAAATAAATTGGTATGATGATGATGAGTCTGAAATAATGATTGAAAAGAAGCACAGGACAAGCCCAGAAGAATCAGACAGCTAGGTTTATTGTGTTTGATATAACATGTCCAAAACAGCCATGCATATATATATATATATTGCAGCAAGCAGCAAAAGGGTTGGTTTTTCTAGAGGATGTGTTTGACCTGAAATGTCAAATTTAATTATTGTGGTTAGTGAAGGAGCCAACCGTAAGATAGAAAATTATAACAACGAAGGTTGCAGGAACATGAACAGGATTAAAAACAGGTCTGGTATATCATGTGAATTCAATGGAATTTGGCTGCGAAAGATACTGTTCCATCGATGTGAAAGCTGCATGTTTATCCTCTTACTATTCCTCTTCTTTGATCCAATTAACACACGAGAAAAAAAGGGATTTCTTACACGCCTGTTTGTTTAATTATGAGGATAGATTGAAAAGTCTCCGATTCGTATTTATTCATTTCATTGAATAAAGATTGGTTTGGGCACATTGAATCAGAAAAGCTGTTTGGTCCATACAATCCACAGGATATTTTCGTTTGGTGAAGCCGATTGGATCCATAAATTGCCAAATTTGACTATTCCTTGCGTATAGTTGAACAGTTGAACAAACTATAAACATCGTCAGATCCAAATTTAATATTACATTTTAATTCAATCATGTGTGGGAGCTGTCAGGTTACAAACACTTACAGTAACGTCCAGGTCTCATTTGCAGTTCATATTCCCTACTGAGTTTTTAGTCTAATGCTTATTTATTGGTTCAACAATCATTTTTTTTTACTTACCGTTCAAATTTCTATCTATCATTGTATTCTTACTTTTCAAAAAACAAAACTTGTATTAATCTCTGCAGAGGTTAAGTTTTTGTTTTGTGTTGTTTCCATATGAATGTTTTAATGATCAACTACTGCTACGTACAGAACATAAATATTGGTGTCAGTTTTCGATTACTCCATCTGTCCGAATCGTAGACCATTTATAGATTGGGTTGGTGTGGCACTTGATGCCTCTTATCTTGCTCTTTCTCTTTGTCTTACCTTTGTTAGGGTTTTCCCTGTCTCTCTTCTTAAATGCATTTTCTTTCACTGTCAAAACAGCAAATGAATCCCCAAGCTTGTAAGCACATATATTTACCACAACTACTGTTTATTTGATTAAGTATTTGCAAATTTCATTTAGTTATCATTTGAATTGTGTTAGAAAATGCTGCAGTTTATGACTTTTTTTCAATATTAAAAGCAAGTTAATGTCAATGAATACAAGATTTTGTGGCAAACATTGTATCTTTGACCAAAGAAACACAGACATAGATGGATATAAAGAATCTAATCACGGGATATTTCTCTCTTTCGGCGCAGATTAATTTCCTTCATGTGATTAAGCGTTTTCCTAATTTTTAATCAATAAAATGAAACCATAGTTATTTTCCGTGGGAAAACTCTCATACCATTAAAAACTGTTGATACCAAGAATCATTAAAAATCTCAAAGCAAATTATGGTTTGAAACTTGAATTGGTCGATATAACAGCTTGGAGGAAGTAGAAAGCATAAAGTCTAAAGAAACCAGACTCAGTTGTTATATATAAATAGAAAAATAATTTTTTGACTACTAAATTTTAATAACTTTTTCTTATAACTTTTGAATAATATTTTTTAAGTAATTTTTCATTTTTTTATTTTTTTATTCTCGATATTTTAAAATCACTTAAAATATGATATCTCATATTGTAAAAAAAAAAAATTATCAACATTTAATAGTCAAAATATCATTGTGAATGTAAATAACATGTCAGATACGTCTCTTTGTCAAACTAATAGAAATCGTTGAGTTTTATTTACTTTGTTTGTTCACACTGTTCTCTGTATTTCAACTAATGCTTGTGTGATTATAACTGGTCGAAAGGTGGTTGAATGTTTGACTTTTAGTATTTTTCAAGTAGAAATCTGATTTGAAAAAAACAACTTTGTTCTGGTTTTCATGACACTGTTATGCATTGCGATTTCTCACTGTTTCCCTTAAAACTTTGATTTATGTTATCTTAATAGGTTTGAAGATTCAAGCTTGGAAGAAAATCTCTCAGTATTCAATGCAGTCACTGTCATCATTATCATATTTTATGTTTTGTACAATATTTTGCTCGAGGATGCCCAATTGGGCTTTCCTAGCCCAACCTAGCCCGTTTAGAAGTAACAGAAAACCATTAGACCAAATAGATGTAATTATATTTGGGCCTACATTTTCTGGAATTAATCTAACCCATCATGGTAGACTAATACTTCTTAATACATAAATTTCTTAATGGGAATT
>Ga0209389_1003816_pt1 | contig 12305 bp, 11 predicted proteins | sample CowpearedBW_FD_187526 | JGI IMG/M metagenome (GOLD analysis project Ga0209389, IMG submission 187526) | Root nodule microbial communities of legume samples collected from California, USA - Cow pea red BW (SPAdes) (version 2) | ecosystem: Host-associated > Plants > Roots > Nodule | place: USA... | reverse complement strand
TTTGAGGATGGCAAGAACTCCAAAGAATATTGGTAGAAAATTTTGGGTACAATCTATTTTTATTTTTGTGTTAATAATAAATTGGTTTTAATTTTTGGTTTATTGATTTACAGAGTGGTGATTCTAATAATGTAGGCTGCAACTTTTTCAAATGGTGGTGTTGATGAAAAGCACAAATGAGGCAGATTAATGATTTGGAAAAGGATGTCCACTTCAATTTCACCTTCCACTTCAACATCACTATTCATACCACTGGCATCCCCAATCTCTACTTCAGCCGCCTCTTCATGGGCCTCTACTTCACCACCGTGGTGGACAATAACATTGAACCTATCATCACTTATTGTCGTAAAGTAAATTAAACAGATAAAAAAGATGTATTATTAAGCCTACTTTAACGTAATGGGGGACCACTGCTACAATCAATTATAGATAAAATAATGGGAACCATTACACCAACATCGACAACCGACAAACAAACCAACTAAAATAATACCTCACTGAACCCCACCTACAGACACAAACTACACAAAATCATGGAAGTAATTTAGAAACCATGCAGAACATCACAACAATCGAAAGACAAACAAACCCAAAAATAGAATTACGAAAATCCTAACCCATGAACAAACATAACCCAGAAAACCCTGAACCCACTTACCTCGTTGATGATGATTAACTAGAAAACTGAAATGAAGAGTGCAACTGCAATCCAATGATAAAATGACAAGTATTAACTGTTTCCTCTACAAATCTAAACTCAAGAAAGACGAAGATAAAAAAATTTCCCTAATTGCAAAATTCTCCCTAAATTGAAAAATTAACGTTAATTAGCCACCTGTACAATACACGTAACATACCCTAATACAAACCGTGCCACCTGTACAATGTTCCGTTCATGATTTAAACGGCGTTACAGAAAAGGACCAAATAAAACACGAATTGCGAAAATGAGGACCATTCTAAGCATTCGGTAAAAAATGATGACCATTTTAAACATTATGTGAAAATGAAGACCATCCGCAACACACTACGAAAATGAGGATAAAAAATGTATTTAAGCCAAAAGACAAAAACCGGGTAGTTTCTAAAATTCTCCACCTAAACAACTAAGCATATATGTATATCAATTAAGCCCTTCTTATGATGTGAACTTTGGCCATTGGAGAGCCCCGAAGCAAGTACTCCACAACTATTTTTACTTTCTCATCAGATACGTCTACAAAGAAATGCTTAAACACTTTCAGTGACTCTAATCTTACTAAGCTCGGAGGTTCAGGTCTCACTGAAGTGGGATTAGAGAAATCCTACACAATTGAAGGAAAGGGAAACATACTTAAATGGATATTTGAAATGCAAGATTGAAAACAGGCACAAATTCTGATATATGAATGCAAAGGCAAAAGCACCAAAACGGGGTAATTTGTTTTTTCAAATTACTAAAATGGTGTCAGTTTTAAAAAAATTACAAAAATAACAAGTTGTGTTTGTTTGTTATTATTCATTAGAAAAAAATTGTGTCAGTTTAACACAATTTTGAGTCGGTAGAGTGAAGTCGTGCCGAGCTGACACAACTTTAATAATTATGGAAGTCGTACTAGTGAGTCAAAAATTGTATTAAGCCGACACGAATTCTTCGCAACAAGTAATATCAAACTTACACAATTAGTCTATTCTTCTAATTTTTAAAAATTTACACCATTTCGGTATTTTTGAGAAAAATATATATCATTTTGGTGTTTTGCCCAAAAATGATATGATCATTTGGAACAAAATACAAGAAAAACCTACTGAGTAACTTACATGTAACTTACATGTAACATAATTTGAAAGGGATACCAAGAAGTGAAGGTCAATTTCTTTACACTGGCCAGCACTTGCAGCCATCTCATGATGTTTGAACTGATGATTGAACTTTTCTCAGCCCAACGTGCATCCCAAGACATGTCAATGTTTACTTCTTCAAGAAAAGAAAGATTGCAAGTGGAGAAGAGTTGGTGAGTAGCAGAACCCCTGATGGTAAAAGAACTAAGATTTGGAGTAGAAAGCAGAATTTGGTAAGTTTGTCCCTCATATAATGTGAAACTAGAAAGGGTAGAATTAGATATGCGAAGCACCTGTGCATCATCATGCAAAGAACAGTATCTGAGGACTAAAGTGTTTAACAAGTGACAATTTGAAAAAGGGTCACACGAATCATTGTCACTTGCTGTGAATGTTACACCTTGAAGATGCAAGTTTTTCAACACTGGCATGTGGAGAGATTTTGGAAGTAGTATAAGAGCATAGTTCCATGAAATGCAAAGTTCAAGAGATGCCAGAGACTGAGAACAAAAGATTAAAGGGAGGGACTCAAAATCAGGTTTAAAGCCTGAATACACATCTAGAATCAACTGTTGCACGTTGCTAAACAAAGCATGTTTAATGATCTTGTCTAAGAGTTCAGGTTCTGTCCAACAAAGGTGAAGACCAAGATTATGCAGGGAACATGAGTTGTCTCGTGTAGATAACACCCAGGTTGCAAATTTCTTAAACCTTTCAACCCCAATTTTCTTCGGGAGATTTGGAACAGGAGAGTATGTGAGATTGATGAGTCGTTTGCAGAGGTGGTTCCATCTTTTATACAAGACACAACTCTGAACAGCATATTTTGTGTTCATGAAACTCATTATGTGGAGCAAAACAGTGTCTGGCATCTCACTGATCATGTCCCTCTCCATCAGTTTTACTGTGTTTGGTGATAGCAGAAGTTGAAAACCTAAGAGAAAATGAGTGCGTGAAGAGAGTTTTCCGAAGTATTTATCTGCAGAAACAAAGAACAAAAAGTTTACTTTCTTGTAATAAGAAAATAATTTCTTCTTTCAAAGAAAAACTAAGCAAATTTTCTAAGGCCGTCCTTGGTAAGCAAGCAAACAAATGTATTTCAAGCTACTTTTTATTTATTAATCAAACTTCATATAATCAACTTTCCATTGGTTCTAATCAAATTTCATATATATTATTGGAATTTTGATGCTTCTGGTCAACCATCATGAATAAATTAAAACTTAGTACTGAGGAGTTGTCTTCCACTAATTGGAGTATAGCTACAATGCTGAGTCAATGGATTTGTTCCTTTGGCCAATAACAAATAAATTATTGCTTAACCATTGAAGATTTACGTTATATCATTATTTGTATCTACAATCTCCTTTTCAACCCCTCAATCATTGTCTCATTTTATTTTTTGATCAGAGTCTTCACTATGATATCTCCACCAAACCCTAAACTTTCTTTTCCTTCTTTGTCTTTCACTGTAGCAAAAGCATTTGAGCAATCAAATCAATTTTTGCTGTCTGCAGTTTAAGAAATTGAAACCATTCCTCCTGTCATTAGCAGATAACATTCTTTATACGTTTTGTTGATACAGTAATCTTTATAATTTGATTTTAAGAAACTGAAAGTATAAAAATACATACAAAATAGTATCCTTTTAATAAAAAATGTGCACGTTTGAGTACTTAAAATAAATCTTATAAGGGTTGATGTAAATATAGTATGCTTTTTCTTAATATATGTAGTGACATTCCTGTACTTCATTCCATTTGATGCCATTTTTAGCACAGAATATCCATTCAGAGCTTTGAGCCGAATGTTATTTGTATCTATCTGATATCTTCTTCCTCATTGTCATGGTGTTACAAGTACTCATGAACAATTCTCTTCAAAGGCCAAGCCATTGGATAAACCACTCAATAAATATGGATACATATTTCACCATAAACCACACTTGATCCATTCACACAATGAAAGAATATCAGTTCCCATGTTGTGATCTTGACTTTTGGGGCTATTTTATGGTATGTCTATTGCTGGTGTCCCTTGCAGGCATTGCATCAGGCCTAGCTCTAGGACTACTGTCCTTCAGCCTAGTTGATCTCGAGGTCCTCATTAAGGCTGGTCTTCCAAAAGACAGAAAGAATGCAGGTTACCATCACAACACATGTAACTGCATTATGCAGATTTTAAGATCTTCATCATAATTGGTGTTACTATCTTACTTTATCTGCAGAAAGGATTAGACCTTTTGTAAAGAATGGACATTTTGTGCTCTGTACCCTTCTTCTAGGAAAATCACTGGCTATGGAGGTATGTTTTATATAGCACATGAACTTAGTTGATGTGGTTAGTAAACTTAAAGAAGAAATGGTATTTCCTTTCTTTCTCTAAAATATTCCTTTCGACCTTTAAGAAGTGGACTTTAAGCCTAATTGAATCCTACAAAACTATCTTGTAAGATGAGGTTTGCACCCACATATATACTTTAAATTGATCTTATCTCTGATCAATGTGGAATTTCCAACATAAACAAAATCCCTTTTGACTTGAATTGATGATAAAGCAAATACTCACACTACTTGTATGCTATGTGTTCATGCAAGCAGGGTCTAGTAACATTCTTTGGAAAAAGAACAATTTTTTTGAGCTGTTAAATGAAGGTACTATGTATGATTTTGTTGAAATTTATGAAAAATGTGATTCCAATTGTTCTTGTTTAAGGCACTGCCAATTTTTATGGACTCAATCATCCCTTCTTGGTTTACTATTCTCATGTCGGCACCCTTGGTGACTGTGTTTGCAGAGGTAATGTTTGTTTTGAAAGATGCACCAACAAAGAATGTTGAAATAAGGCATTTTTTTTTCTTAAATTAACTCATGTTACATTTATCATCTTAGATTTTACCTCAAGCTATATGCTCTCGACATGGACTAACTTTAGGAGCCAAAATGGCTCCCATTGTTCAACTGCTTCTGCTGATCTTCTTCCCCATAACCTATCCTGCTAGTAAGGTAAAAGAATATAGAATGAGAGCATAGACACATTTATTTCAGTTTCTCAAGGAAAAACTCATTAGTACATCCATATCAGGTTATTTTCCTGTAGAACTCATTTTTTGAGAAAAATTAATTAATATCTTTAAGTATTCTTCTACTTTGGCAGGTGCTGGATTGGGCTCTAGGGAAAGAACATTCAGTTCTTCTCAGAAGATCTGAGTTGAAGACATTTGTGGACTTACATGCAAATGAGGTTTTCCTCTTAATTAGTATATTCTCTCTGGCCTAACTTAATCAAATTTATGAGATTAGTTGCTAAAATATTCACATGCAGGCAGGGAAAGGGGGAGAATTGTCACACCATGAAACTTCTATAATCACAGGTGCTATAGATTTGACTCAGAAGACAGCTAAAGATGCAATGACACCCATATCTCAAACTTTTTCTCTAGATATAAATTCTAAACTTGACATGTAATCTGTCATAACTCAACTTTGAACTCACATACATACATATGGTTTTTTCTCCCAATTTTTCATCTATAAATGCAGTTCACCTTTGTCATCATCAGGCATACAATGACACAAATAATGAGCAAAGGTCATAGTCGAATACCAATCCATTCTGGACACCCTAGAAGTATCATTGGCCTCATATTGGTAAGCAATTGAAGAACCACATATGACAGAAGGGAAATATAGTGGATTTAAGTATTTTCTGCCATAAAACTTGAATATATGAATTTGGTGTTGAGAATCCAACTGAGTCTAAATCTCACATTGAATAAAAATGAGAAAGTTAAGTACTATATAAAGATAAAAATTTTGAACTAGAGGTGATTTCAATCTCATCGTGTGGGTTGAACTTATGACTGAGTGATCCTTCCTCAGAAGACCCATCACATGAACAGCATAGTATTATTATTATGTTCATATCAATCAATAAAGTCAAAAGAGAAAGCTTCCATTTGACATTTGAGACAATTTTGTTACTTGCAGTATACATTAGCTTTTTTCACAACATTGCTTAGTAATATTTTGTATTCATATAGTAGTACCATGAATTCTTTTCTACAGGTTAAAAACTTGATATTCTGCCGCCCTGAGGATGAGACAGCCATAAAGAATTTGATTATTAGGAAAATTCCAAGGTAATAGAGCTAATTTGAACTTGTGATCTTCGTTCATGCAGTAGTCACTACTATACTAACTATATGATATTGTTGATTTAATAATTGTGTAACAGGGTTTATGAAAGTTGGCCACTATATGAGATACTGAATCAATTCCAGAAGGGTCATAGTCACATGGCTATTGTCTTGAAATCCAACAAAGACTCAGAGAACACTACAACTCATGCTGTGGGTGCACCCACCTATTTTAATATAATTACTCATAAAACATCAAATTCGGCTCATGCTGAAGCTGTTGCAGGTAACAACATTTTACTTAAGATGAATTGCGAAACAAAAGTAGAAAAAAGTTAGAATCTTGGTAGAGAAAAAATCATTTATCTTTGTCAATCTGGGACTTGCAGAATCTGATTCTTCCTTTGTCCTTGAAATGAGTCAGAGAAGTTCTGCACATGAATCCTGTTTGAACTCCAGTGACGCGGAATTTCATAGCCCTACATTAAGAAATGTCATGGAACTAGACTGTGAAGCGAGTCAAGAAAATGAATATTTCTCACAAGAACAAATAGACTCTATTCAAGATTTTATTGATGACGAGGTTATTGGCATCATCACAATGGAAGATGTCATGGAGGAACTATTACAGGTTAGAATGTGGTTTATACTAGTGTAAATAATGCAGAATACACTTCAAATTGTTGGTTTTGTCCTTTAATATATTAAACTTTTTGCCTTACCAATTAATCGACTCTGACTATGTTGGAGGTTTTAGATCGAGTAGAAATCAAGACAATTTAGATGATATAAGTGATGCAAACCTCATCTTATAAATTGATTTTGTGAAATTGAATTAAGTTTAAAGTTGACAATTTCATAGAAGTTTAGTGAAATGGTTCATCATTTTTTGAAATATCAAACTTACCATGTTTTACCATAATGATTGGTATCTACTTTTTTCATTTACAAGGGAGACATATTGGATGAAACTGATGAATATGTTCACGTTCAAAAGAAGTGAGTAATTTTGCATTGAATTTTAATATTACCTCCTTCATCTATGCTTCTCCCAAATAAATTTACAGCAATTGACAGATTCCATGCTCCAATTTTTCTTATTTTCAGCATTAGAATCAATCTGCTGCAGTCACTTAAATCACAATCAAGATCATCATGGAGGGCTTCTGGTTCTAGCCATCGATAAAGAACTTTCTAATATTTGTTTTGTTCAGGCTTAGTGACATGAAGATTCCACAAGTTCACAAACATCATGGTTTTGGTTTTCAAATATCAATACAATAAAATTCAATTCATCGGAAAAGTTGTTTACATTTTCATTTAATTATTGTTTATGACATAAGATTTACTTTTAATGTGTTGACCCTGTAAAAATATTTTAACTGATTATGTATGAACCTTAATAAATATATATAAAATATCCATAGTATTATAACAAATATCCCAAACGATGATGACAAAGATGATGAGGCTCATGACCAACCATTTACTTTATGGATAAGATATACGTGAATAAAATATCTCCACTCCAAGCATCATGAACAATCAAACACAACAAGAGAAGCCATGAAAACTCTGATTTGTGCACCAAACTCTTCTCTCATTCTCTCAAAACTTTCTCCATGCAGACCAAACTTCCCAGCTTCTTACCCTACACAAAAGCTCAACCACCCCTCCAGCACATTAAAGCCTTATGCTAGTGCAAAAGGCTTTTCTTCCACTCCTCCAACTGTTCGAAGAAATGCCAATGAGAGGCCTATTAGAAGGAAAAACATTGATGATGATGGTCTTGTTGCTGATTCTGATGATGAGCTTCCCAGGACAGTTATTTACAGGATAATACGCAGGATTTTGTTCTCTGTGGGGGTGCCAATGGGGTTGGGATTGATGTTCATGCACATTTTTGGGGTGCTTAGGGAAAACCAAGTGTATGATGCACCACGGTGGTTAGCCTTTATCACTGCATTCTTGACTTTTGGAGCTTCCTCTGTTGGGATTGCATATGGGGCACTTTCTGCAAGTTTGGATGCAGAAAAGGATGGTTCTTTTCTTGGGATGGAACAGATTCAGAAAAACTGGGAAGATATGTGGCAGGAAGAAGAGGCTGCAAAGTAGATAGTTTCGAATTTTCACCATGTATTCATAGTTCTAATCATACTACATATGTCATAATGGTTGTTCAGAATTATGATGATTCCAGAATATATAATAGTTTCTTTCTCCTAATTAAGTTGATAATCTTTGCAGATGGGTTCATGATGTTGTCTGAGATAAATTAAGTTGTGTACTTAGATTTGAACTCACCTGCTATCATTGAGTAAAAATCTGTTATTCTAATATCTAAGTGAAAAGATTTGGTGGTATTGGCCTTACAATAATTTGATTTAGTGTGTGTAAGATTTTTCATAGGACGTTGAAATCAGAGGAGATATAATTTGCTTACTAGATGAAGAGTTTCTAAGGGTTCAGTTTTCGTTAGATATATGTGAATATTGGATCATGTTTATATGCAAGCCAATGAGAAAACTTTAACTTTTTTTAGTAAGCATTTTGACCCTGCAACACGGGTTTATGATTGACATAAAGATTTATTAAATATTTATAAGAATATATTTTATTATATATAAAAATAATAATATAATTTATGAGATATTTATTTAAAATAATAATTAATTAATTAATTAAAATAGTGAATAAAAAAAGTATGATAAGTTATAATAATATAAATTGTTTTTAGATATTGTGATTTAATATAAGGAAATATGTTGAGTTTAGAACAACTTGAATTAAAAAGTATACATGTATGTTAAAAGGTATTTAGAATATAAATAGAGAAGAACAATGATATTATGACTCCCTCCTATTTTCTGACTCTAAACTTATACTCCCTGACGTGGTTTAGCGTGTGTCATTGATTGATGTACCACTAATCTAATTTTTCTTTTGAAAGAATTAATGGTTCACACTAAATCACTTTAGAGATTAAAGTATCAAAGTCAAAAGATGAGAGTCAAAGTATAATTTTCCAATAAACAATCGTGATAATTGAATGACCTTATTTTTTTTTTTGTTTTCGATAGAAAAAAGAAAAGAATCAACTTATTCCCAATTAATTTGGATAACCTCAAGTTAATAAAAACCTCGCATACATAAATAATCCGAGTTTGGGATATGAAGGTCTACAGCATACCAACATATCCATACAAAAGTAAGGGCACCACTTTGCCAAAAACAAAACAGAATGATTCGAGAGTAGCATACAAGGTCTTGTCCAGGACAAGAGAATCATAAACCAATAAAACTCCTTTAGCTATGGGCTTCATGGCGAGCCCAAAACCCGTCTGTACTCATCAAGCTGCAACATCCTTATTGTCATTACCACTGCCAGGGGTTCTCACATGTGCTCACATCAATACAATTGATGATCATTGCAAAGAGAAAAACCACACACAAACATACAAGCAAGTAGAAGGGTAAGCTAGTGTAAAAGATTCTTATATTATAACACTCAACATTTAATCACAAAGTCAAGCATAGATAACGAACATCCACACGTGTGATCCCAAATCATTTAAGACTCCAAGACTTGACTATCCGGATGCGCATAATGAGAGACCACCACAAGACCGTGGAATTATGTCCTAATAGTAAGGCATTACCACGAGGCCTTCATGGAATTACATCCTTACATGAGGCACCACCACGAGGCCTTCGTGGAATTATGTCTTGGCCTTGAGGCACCACCATGATACCCTCGTGGAATTACGTCCTGATGTTGAGGCACCACCGTGAACTCTCACCTCGAGGTTCATGGGATTAAGTCCAATAGATGAGGCACCACCATGGACTCTCACTAGGAGGGTCCATGGGATTACGTCCATTAGATGAGGCACCACCATGAGCTCTCATTACAAGAGTCATGGAATTACATCCTACTCATACTTTATACATGTTTCATCAACCAATCAGAAAGTTCCCATCAATACTAATATCATGTCGATATGTATATAAATATAAACAACCAATCATACAACTCATACTTCTCAATTCATACACAATAAAGCAACATCTTATTTTCCTTTCAACCTCATACAGTAATCATGGCATCATCCCTCAAACCTTTATAGTAAAGCCTTTAAGTCAAGCAAGCGAGCAACCACATCCATGAACCATTCACACTTTAGCACAAAACTTGTCCCAATCTCGCTTAGGCTAGAAGACCTTGCTTAGGCGAGAGAGATCCTCTCGCTTAGGCGAGTCCATTCTCGCCTAGGCGAGGGCTCGAGCAGTGGAACAACAACTTCTGTGATTTCACGCTCAGGCGAGACCTCCTCGCCTAAGCGAGATTGCACCTCGCTCAAAATGAAGACTAGTCGCCTGAGCGACAGTTCGAGCAGGAGATCCTGGGCGAGCCTCTATTAGTCTCGCCTAGGCAAGACACGCTCGCTTGGGCGAAAAAGACAGTGCCCATCATTGTTCTCGTGTGCAATAGTCAAGCATTCGACCCAAATAATGTTTAAACAGATTCCCAATCAAATAAAATCGACAACCAAGTCATACAATCATGAAACAGAAGCAAGGCAAGCAACAAATCGAAATAAACAAGCAAACCTTAGCTTCCCTTACCTGGAAAGAGCTAGCAGAAAGCCTAGACACTTAAGCTACGTGTACCATAGTTTTGAGAACAAATCCGATGAGCTGAAAAAAATGGCGGAAACATATTCCAAGTGGGTTACCATGGTGAACCCTGGCTAGAATCACAAAATCCAACTAAAGGGAAAAAGTATGAACGAAAAATACTTACGTGGATGGGAAAAGAGTCAAACTCTCTTGAAATCGAATGGGTCTCAAAACCATAGCAAAGCTCTATAACAAAGAGAGGGAGGATTTGAAAGTGAGCTGTTTGTCAAGTACAAGCAGAATGAGAGCTGAAATGGCAGCTTAGGGTCCTGAAGCCTCCAAGTGGGCTAATCTTAGGTCCACTAAAAGGCCAAGCCCTAAATCTTAAGACAAATAAAAAGGGCTTTACAACTTAAATCGTCACCCAATAAATGATAGACACACATCTTTTGAAGTTGTTATTGACATTTATAATTTAAAATCCTCCCTTAATGAATTTAGTTTCACTGGATCAATTATAACCACTTAAAAGTAATATAAAATAATTTATACATTTCTTCTTTTACTGTAAAAACATTTAGAAATACGTGACCTCATATACATAGACAATGAATATAAGTTTACCTTCATTTATTTTTCACTCTTATTTATTGTCATTAAAAAAAATATAAATTTATGGAGAGTTATTTTCTTTAAAACTTAAAGGAAAATTAAATCAAATCAATTTCTAGTATACATATTTTATTATCATTATTTAATAGCAAAAATAACATATTTGTCCAAATAATTCACTTACAACTTTTTTTTATTACAAATATCATTTCGGATGTTTTTTAGAAGTATTGTAGATACACTTACCTCCTATTTAGAGTTAGTATACCTACAATAGAAATATTTTTGTTATCATTGTTCCATGTAATGCACGGAATTATTTTTAAAATTATTGAATTTGTTTTCCATAACAAATAGAAAAAAAAATAAAAAAATAAAAAATATATATTATAAGATAGACATAATACAAAATAAAAGAGATTAACGTAAAAATGTTCATTCTTAATAAGAGACATTAATTTTGACATAAGTGTAATGTATTTTTAAATGAACAATTACTTTTAATATTTTATTATTTAGTTTATTAATGATATCAATATTTAATTATTTATTGATTATTTTATATAATATTTAAAATTTTATCATTATTATATTAAAAATATTATGTTATTACATTATTAATAAATATTATTGTTTATTATAGTATATTATTATATCGTTAAGAACGGACAAATGTTTGACATTTTTTGTTGTTGGAATTTGTCTTCAACTTAAATGCAAACTCTTATAAAAGTATATGAAAATTGTTTAGACGCACGGAAAAAATCCATAAAAATAGTTTCTTTTTATAATTTTTTTATTTTGTTATTTTGTTATTTTGTTATTTCAAATTTCAAATTTTGTTATTTTGTTATTTCTTCAACTTAATTTAAATTTTGTTATCACATTTGACATAATTAAAATTTTAAATGAAGTATTATTTTAAAAAAAACATTATTTAGTTTATTAAAAATGTTACTATGTAATTATTTATTTATGCTATTATTTAATTTTTATTATTATTATAATGTTATTATATTACTATGCTTTAGAATAAATTTTAATTTTTAAGAAACATTAAAGTTTTTGAGTTGATCTATTGTTCTCATCTTAAATACTAACTCACAATAT
>Ga0209389_1003806_pt1 | contig 12316 bp, 9 predicted proteins | sample CowpearedBW_FD_187526 | JGI IMG/M metagenome (GOLD analysis project Ga0209389, IMG submission 187526) | Root nodule microbial communities of legume samples collected from California, USA - Cow pea red BW (SPAdes) (version 2) | ecosystem: Host-associated > Plants > Roots > Nodule | place: USA... | reverse complement strand
ATATTTTAAAATATTGTCACAAATACAATATTGATTAGAATAGTACTTGTGACAATACATTTGTCACCATTAACTTTTATATTTGTGACAATTTATTATTGTTGCTATTGTATATGATTAATAGTGACAATTATTTTTATCACAATAGAACTATATTTTAATGACATTTAAAAATATTATGACAAGTATAATAGTGATAAAGGTACTAGTGACAATTTTAATATTAATATTGTCACAAAGGGTTAATTGTGACATATTTATAACTTTTAGTGATGAATATGTTTATCAGTAAATATATTTTTTCTTGTAGTAAGCCTTGTTCTCTTGTACTCTTGTGTGGACGCGTGTTGGGGTTAGGTTTTCTCCATGGAATTGTAAGGGAAGATACTCTAATATATTATTTATGCATTGTTTTGTGATGAAGTATGTTGTAATATGATGTTTCGTTGCCTTGAGAATGGTCAATCTTGATGAATTTAGTGGAAATTTAATAGGATGAATTTTGCATTACTTTGTGGATGTGTTCATGGTGTCAATTAGGTTATTATTTTTGTCACTTTGCAGAATTGTGATAATCTAATAGAGGCAATAATTATGTTCGGTTTATTTTAATTTTATGGAATTGTGACTTTTTTTATGGAGAAGGAAGTCATTGGATGGTAAGTTAATCGAATTCCATTGTAGCCTTGTTGTGTGGAATTTTATGGTCAAATGAGATGAGAAAAATATTAACTACATGTGGCATGTTAATTTTCACGTTTGATGATAATGAGTTGATGGCTATGAACTAGGCATATAACATTGGGGATACTTTTCTTAATTTCTAATATTGAAAATTAGGGCAATGATGCAAGAGAGAAATATGGTTTAATTTTTTTGGAAATTGAATTGGAGTTGAGAATTGTTTTGGAGTTAACATTGGTCAAATTGGGTTAAAAGTTTATGAAGATAAAATTTTATGGCTCATGGTGTGGAAATTTTATCTTGGATTTTTTTTTTTGTGTAATAAAAATTCAGTAGAATTTCATGATATTGTATCAATGAGTGGTTGACTTAGTATTTGGTTGAATTGGTGTGTTGCAATGGTGAATTATGTGAATGAAGTGGAAGGTTGGGAAACAAGGAATAAAACTCTATGAAGTTTTGTGTATGAGGAATGAGTTTAGATGTTCCCTTATGGTTATGTGCCTTTAAAATAACTAAAGTATGTGTAATTATGTTGTTTTTGGTATTTCTAGTTTTGTTTGCGTGTTGTTGGGAGTTGAGCGTTGGTCCTAGGCGTGTTTACGAGAGGTTTAACATTGAGCACTAATTTTGGGCACTAAGGGACCTACTTTACGAGAGGTCTGGCATGAGTGCTGGTTTTGGTGATGAACGTATGTTTATGAGAGGTTTGGCATTGAGCACTTACTTCTACCGTTGGGCTATGGTTTTACGAGGTAAATGGCATTGAGCGCTGACTTCTAGCACTGAGCGTTGAGTTGCCTATTTTTGTTGTTTTGCTTGATTTGTATGGTATTGCATGTACTTGAGTGTCAGTACATGTATATTATGGAGGTAGTGATACCTTGTGATGAATAACATGTTATGATGAATATTTATGGTTATTTGCATAATTATGAGAATTATATGTGCATATGTATGATATGGTATGATGTGGCATTACATAATGTAGTTGCATGATGAGTTGATCATGTGATGAGATGCTACATGAATGTGTATACATATATGGTTGGACAATATGAATTTTCTAGTAGCTGTAAAGTAAGGATGGTTCTTTTCCTATAGGGCTTTTTTGAGTCAAGGTAAAAGGGTTTCGTTCCATCGTAAGTCTTTAGCATGAGCTTAGCAAGAATGCTCCTACCCAAGGCTTTGTCGAGCGGATGAAGTTGTTGCTTGTAAGTCTATTGAAAGAAATAGAAGGAACTTTTCCAAGAGGCATTGTTGCGAAGGAAAGGTAGAGGGGTTGGCTATGAGAGAATGTAATAACGTTGGATATTACTTGGTAGTAATATGTTCATGATTACATGTTGTAGTGTTGGGAACATGTGATAGGTTTTTATCTTGAATGAGTTTATGTTATGTTATGATAATGTTAGGTGAGTTGTTGATATGCATGTTATGTGATAAGATACATGGTTAGCTCACCCTTGCATGTTTGTGGTTATGGTTTCCAGCTGCGTTGTGATGAGCTTGTAGGGAAGCTTTGGGGAGTTTTGTTTTGACATTTGAAAAGGTTCTTTTGAATAAATTGTAATAGTGTAGTGATTTTGCTTTTACACTTGAAAGATTTTGTATTAAATCTTGCTTCGACGATTTAAATCCAATTGGTTGGAAGAACCATATTTTATTTTGAAGAAAAAAGTTTGTATTAGATTAAAAATTTGGCAGGTGTTATTTTAAGAATAAATATTTGTGTAGTTCCTATTTAATATGATGGCATCAAAGGTTGTGTTTTTGGAGTTTTAAAAAAGAAAAAAAATTACATATGGCATCTCGAAAGGGGTGTTACATTTTTCATGTATTAACAAGAGTCAAACTCAATCACTTCTCTCTTCAACATTTTAAACATGGTCAATTATATGTGATTATTTATAGAGTAAAAATAAAAAGAGAAATATTTTTCTTTCATATATAAGTTTATTTAGGTGCCAACCCATGATATTGTTTTGTTCCTCAAAGTCTTTATTCAAAATGTAGTTATGGCAACACGTCTTGAAAAGTCTCACATCGGCTAGGATAAGTCAGGGATTGAGTGTTAGTGACTATATATGAACATACTAATTCGAGGAGAATTAGTGGTGGTAATTATAGTGTAAGCATTGATGTGGGAGTACAGTTGGAAAGTTATCCTGACGCTCTAATGACCATCAATTTCTCAAGTAGAGAAGATGGGGCATGTGGTGAGAAGAGCATGAGGTCTCAGCCTAGGGGTTTTACCTTGACCAAAGGTGTTAACGGACTTACCTTGTGTATGGCAATGTCTACAGCTCTGCCGAGCAATGGATGCCACCACAAGTGCACAACTTACCAAGACTCGACATCAATGCTTGTATCTGAATCACTTGAGTTATAGCTTTATATATTTGATTGTGAAAAATTGACTCTTTAAGAACTTCACTAGCTTACCCTTTCTGTTGTGTTTCTTTTTCCTGTGCTCTCTTCTCTTGCTATGATCACCTAAATGGTGTTATCAATTGACGATTTGGTGGTTGGACCAAGGCAGGGTAGTGGTGATCCCTTTGTTTAGATCTTTGTTTCTCCATAGTATTAGTAATTCCTTTTGAGAAACCTCCTAGTTCTTCTAGATATCTTTGTATAAATTTTATATTCAGTTCATCTTACTTTTTGGGATAATTAGAATATGGTTTTGTACACAATATCTTATTTTATGCTCATATCAGACATGTTATATTTTGTTTAATAGTTTATGACTGTTAAATGGGATGTTACATTTTTTGTATTACAGTTGTAGTTTAGGATGTAGTTCTAGGATTTGTAGGTTTGTGTGTGCTTAGTTTCCTCTATACGTTGTTTTCTCTAGATATGGTAGTATATGCAGGGTAAGCTGATGGTATTCTTATGTAAACAAAGTTATGTCACCTAGACCACCTCCGCCTCCACCAACCTCGGTTTTGCCAAATCTTGTGCGTGCAATAGAAGTCATGGCAACAACTATGCAACAACAACATGTTTCAATGGTAGAACAACACAATATGTCCTTGCAGCAGATAGAAGCTACTCGGGCAGCCACCAAGGTAACTCAATAGAGACATCTCGATGCTCTCTCCCAGCTTGAAGCAAACAGAACGTTAGTTGGTCCTTCACAAGCTCCACCTCCATAGATAAGGGAATGTAGTTTGGAGGATTTTCTACAGCATCAACCCGCAAAATTTAATGGGAAAGTTAGCCCAGATGAAGTTGACCAATGGATGAAAGATATGGAGAGAGTGTTTGAAGCCAAGAGATGCCTTGATAAAAATAGACTAGCATATACAATATATATGCTCATTAGAGAAGCCGAGCATTGGTGGGCAAGTATGAAATTAATGTTGGAGGAGAAGAATGAAGTTGTTAATTGGGAAGTATTCAAGAAAAACTTTCTTGCTGAATATTTCCTTGTTAGTATTCGATATGCCAAAGAGGTGGAATTTCTGGAGTTGGTACATGGTAATATGTCTATTGCAGAATATTCTGAGAAGTTCAAACACCTAGGGAGGTTTCACACCATAGCAATGGATGATGAGGAATGGAGGTGCAGAAAATTTGAGAACGGGTTTAGAGGTGACATCAAGCTAATGGTGGCTCCATTGTCTATCAAGGATTTCCCTACTTTGGTGTAAAACAAAAGAGTAATGGAGAAACACAAGGCTAAAGTAGAAGCCTAACAGAGGCAACCACAACAGAGGGTGGGAGGACCATCTAGGTCCAAGTCTAGACCAGAAGAAAGGAGAAAACCTTACTCTAGACCTCAGACTCAGGGGTTTAGAGGGGGTCCTTCCCAACAATAGTTTCAGCAAAATAGAGTGTAGTGTTTCGCGAGGACCACCCATGAGGAGTGCTTTCCCTAAGTTTGCAAACAACATAAGATGTCATCAATGTGCTGTTGAGGGTCACTTTGCCAGAGATTGTCCTTCTGCCAGAAGAGTAGTGAGTCAACCCCAACAGCTAGCACAACAGAGGAATACGGGTGACAGACCCCAACCTGTAGAAAGAGTGTATGCAATGTCAAGAGCATAAGAATCTGGTTCAGATAATCTTATTGTTGGCATTTGTTTGATAGTTGGTAAAAGCTTAAGTGTTCTGTTTGATTAAGGAGCGACACACTCTTTTTGTGTCTGAGGGTTGTGTTAAAGACTTATATTTTCCTGTGAAAGAGTTACAATATGATCTTATAGTGTCAACTCTAGCTTCATGTTTAGTAAAACGTTAGTGTTATGCGCCAGATGTCTAGTGATTGTGGAGGGGCATAAATTCAGAGTCAATCTCATATGTTTGTCGCTATAGAGTTTGGATGTGATCTTAGGAATGGATTGGTTGGCTGCCAATCACATTCTTATTTATTGCAGTAAGAAAAAGTTATTGTTTCCTAGCTCTGAAGAGTCAAAGTTGTTGTCTTCTCAACAAGTGTTAAGGGAAATAAGAGAGTGTTCTCAATGCTTTGTTATCTTAACTCATGTAAATGTTGAGAAAGGTTATCGAAGCATTGGCATCGCTATGGTGAGAGAGTTTGAAGATGTATTTCTTGATGAAGTGCCAGGACTACCTCCTTAGAGAGAAGTGGAGTTCTTGATTGATCTGGTGCCTGGAGCAAAACTAGTATCAATAGCTTCGTGTAGAATGGCTCCAATAGAGTTGGTTGAGTTGAAGAAATAAATTGCAACTATGCTAGAAAAGCAATTTATCTGACCTAGTGTGTCACCTTGGGGAGCACCGATGTTGCTTATGAAGAAAAGGACAAAAGTTTCAGGTTATGTGTAGATTACAAACAGCTAAATAAGTTGACCATCAAGAATAAGAACCATCTGCCAAGGATTGACGACCTAATTGATCAGTTGCACGGAGCTGTGGTGTTTTCCAAAATTGATCTACGATCAGGATACCATCAAATTTTGGTCAAGGCCGAGGATGTGTAAAAGACAGCCTTTAGGTCTAGATGCATGCATTATGAGTATATAGGTATGCCTTTTGGTGTGACTAATGCTCTTGCCTTGTTCATGGACTATATGAATAGAATCTTCAGACCTTTTCTTGATAAGTCTATCGTAGTTTTTATAGACGACATTCTTATCTACTCCAAAACTCATGCGGAACATGTTGAATACTTAAGAACAATGCTTGCAATCTTAAGAGGGAAGAAGTTGTATGCTAAACTATCAAAGTGCAAGTTTTGGATGTAAGAGGTTTAGGTTGTAGGTCATGTGATATCTGCGTAGGGTATAACAATGAATCCCGCTAAGGTTGACGTAGTGCACTAGTGCTTGTAATCCCTAACACAAATAAATTTGTTGAGGTTTATTGTGATGCATCCTATCAGGGGTTAGGCAGTGTGTTGATGCAAGAGAAGAAACTGGTGGCCTAGCTTCAAGGCAACTTAAAGTTCATGAAAAAAAATTATCTTACCCATGATCTAGAGTTTGCAGCAGCGGTGTTTGCCTTAAAGATTTAGAGACACTACCTTTATGGTGCATAGTTTCAAGTATTTAGCAATCACAAAAGTTTAAAATATTTGTTTGATCAAAAGGAGTTAAATATGAGGCATAAAAGGTGGATGAAGTTCCTAGAGGATTATGATTTTTATTTGCTATACCATCCAAGCAAGGCGAATGTTGTAGCAGACGCTCTTAGTCAGAAGGCAATGCATGTATCTCACATGATGATCAGAGAACTTGAGTTAGTAAAGAATTTTAGAGATTTAAGATTGTAGACAGAATTTGGAATGAATTTCATTAGATGTAGTAGTATAACTATATCTAGTGATTTCATGAGTCTGATCAAAGTTAAATAAACCAGTGATCTGAGTCTGTAGAAGATAGTGAGTTTGTTAGATACAGAGCAAGCTAAGGATTTCAAGATGGGCTCTGATGGAATTGGCACAGTTGGCACAATTGTACCTAAAGGAAATTGTTAGGTTACATGGGGTGCCATCTAGCATTGTGTCAGATAGAGATCCACGATTTACTTCTAGATTTTGGCAGTCTTTACAGGAAGCGATGGGTAGTAAACTGAGGATGAGTTATGCTTATCATCCTCAAACAAACAGGCAAACTGAAAGAACAATTCAGTCTTTAGAAAATCTACTGAGAACCTGTGTGTTGGATTATCTAGGTGGATAGGATAAAGTGCTACCTTTGGTTGAATTCACCTACAACAACAATTATCAAGCCAATATTTGTATGGCACCATATGAAGCTTTATATGGTAGACGATATAAAACCCCACTATGCTGGTATCAGGATGGAGAGGTAGTTTTTGTAGGACTTGAGTTACTACAACAGATCACAGAAAAAGTGAAATTAATTCAAGAAAGGAGGAAGATCTCTCAAAGTAGGCAGAAGTCTTATACTGATCAAAAGAGGAAACAGTTAGAGTTTATAGTTGGGGATCATGTGTTCCTAAAGGTGACTCCAACCACCAGAGTGGGAAGACTAATTCGTTCAAGGAAACTCTCTCATAAATATATTGGTCCTTATCAGATTCTAAATTGAGTGGGACCAGTAGCTTATAAGATTGTTGTGCCTCCTTAGTTAGCTAATCTACATCCAATATTCCACGTATCTCAGATAAGGAAGTGTGTACCTGATGGTTCTCATGTTCTAGAGGTGGATGATGTACAAGTTAAGGAAGACCTTTCAGTAGAACTGTAACTAGTTGGTTTAGAGGGCCGTTAGACAAAACAACTTAGAGGAAAGACCATTAGCTTAGTCAAAGTTGTCTGGGATAGGAGGTAGAGAAATTCTACTTGGGAGTTGGAGGAGGATATGATGAAGTCATATCCTTATCTGTTTCTTGGTAAGTCTAATTTTCGAGGTCAAAAATTTTGTTGTTAGGGAGAATGTGAGAACCTAGAAAATAGTAGTTTAGAATGAGTAAGTATTTAAAATAATGGAACTCGATTATTTTATTATTAAAATTCTTAAATATAAATAGAAATCTAATAAACGAGTTACATTAATTATAAATACTCTACCTCTCTACAAATTGTTCTAAAGTTCTCTCTATTTTCTCTCTAAAACTTTGACCTTTGTATTCATCTGTTCAACAATTAGAAACAGCTAGGGGGATCCCTACATCACGCTCTCTGTTTTTGTCCGCTCAATTTCTCAAATAGAGTAAGTTGATTTTCTGTTCTTTTTTGTGGTTCTGTTTAAATCTCTTTGCATGCAAATGATTTTAAACCACATGTGTCTTCAAAGTTCTCTTTATGTTTTCAACTAATCAGTGGTTCCATTGATGCACTCTAATCATGTTCTTGTTGTTCTTAGGAGTAGTTGGGGACTTTGTAGGATTGTGAGGAGTATTGGAACTCTCTGTGAATTTTCTATGTATTATCTCATGTAAGAGAAGCTAATTTCTTTGTCATAGTACTTGGATCTGTTAGAAATATCCATTGTTTGTTTAAATTGATGTATCTAATATGCAGGATTGCTTGTGATGTTGAAAACTATGAAGATGTGTGCTTTCTTGTTAATTGAGAATAATTGTTGGTTTAAATGTGTTTTGCATTCAATTGGTATGAATAATTTGATAGAATTGATGTTTGATAATTAAATGATCTATGCACTAGTTTTGGAATGGTATGGACTGGTTGAAGATGCATAAAATGAGTTAGATATGTTTTTGTATAATTCTACAAAGTTGCTTAGTTGTTGGACGAGTAAGCTGATTTGTAGAATTATACAGAACACTGATCTGCAAAATTATGCAGATTTGCAAATTTTTTGGGTGAGTCCTTACTCGTTGGCCTAGTGGTTGGGCGAGTGCTACTCATTGGGCTAGCAGGGTCCACTGCTTGGGCGAGTTCTAGTGGCTGGGCGAGCAGATCAGAATTTGAATTACTCCTTATGTGGTCAATTGAATATGATTTGAATTGTTGTGGATGTTATTTAAATTATTGATTCAGGAATGAGTATATGAACATACTAATTCGAGGAGAATTAGTGGTGGTAATTATAGTGTAAGCATTGGTGTGGGAGTTTAGTTGGAAAGTTATCCTGACACTTTAATGACCATCAATTTTTGAAGTGGCGAAGATGGAGCATATAGTGAGAGGAGCAACAGGTCTCAGCCTAGGGGTTTTACCTTAACCAAAGGTGTTAACGGACTTACCTTGTGTGTGGTAATATCTACAGCTTTGTAGAGCAATGGATTCCACCTCAAGTGAACAACTTACCAAGACTCAACATCAATCTTGGTGTACTACACCTAGGCGGCTCAACAAATACACCTAGGCAGTTCAACAAAGCACACCAACACTTCTCATCTCATCCTTTGCTGTTACAGATGCACCAACAAAGGCTGAGGGACTGGTGTACTACACCTAGGTGGCCTAGCCCGACTATAGCCATAAGACCCGACCACATAGCTGCCAAGGACGCAAGTAATCACCATACGTATGCCAAGCAAATGAAAGTAACCAACCTAAACCGCTATAAGGGCAACCGATCTAAGCCACTAAAGAAGTAACAGGCCTAAGTCGGTATCTCAAAGAAACTAAACAAGAACTTAGCAAATTTTTAGCATTACCAGCAAAACCCCTAAGGCCCGCGATAATCGAACTAAAGTGACATGGACTAAGGCCCAGGCCCACCTATGGCCCAAACAGAGGCCCGACCCATGACGTGGCCAAACATAATTAATAACCTATAAATATGCATGGATCCCAGCAATTAAAGGTATGCATTCATTACTCCCTTAATTACGAGATTTGACTTTCTGAGAGTTCTTGGCTGACTTGAGCGTCAGAGTCTCTTCCGCAGGTAACCCCTCTCGGGTCCAAACTGGTCCACACCGAGATACCCACAGATGGCATATGGCAGCCAGGAGGAAGCCTACTGAGGAGATTGGATTGAGGTAAGGTAACGCTTGTGTCTGACATATCTTATTTGTTCTCCGCAGCAACACTTTGTATTCGGATCATTTGAGTCATAGCTTTATATATTTGATTGTGAAAAAATGAATGATAATATATGTTAAAAGTTGTTTTTAGTATGAATTAAGTTGATTCTTTAAAAACTTCACTAGCTTACCCTTTCTTTTGTGTTTCTTTTTTCCTGTGCTCTCTTCTCATGTTATGATCACTTGAATGGTGTTATGAGTTGAAGATTTGGTGGATGGACCAAGGTAGGGTAGTGGTGATCCCTCTGTTTAGATCTTTGTTTCTCCATAGTATTAGTAATTCCTTTTGAGAAACATCCTAGTTGTTCTAGGTTTTTTTTGTATAAATTTTATATTCAATTCATCTTACTTTTTGGGATAACTGTAATATGGTTTTGTACATAATATCTTATTATATGCTCATATCAGACATGTTATATTTTTGTACAAATTGACACATAGTGATTATTATCTACGACAGTTATTTTTTTCCATATTCGAAGTTTCCATGTTATATTCTTGTGTTTATTAATCTTATTTTTCTATTAATAAGATGATCTTGGAGATAAAGACAATAATATTTTTAATTGATGATACGTTTTTCCCAACCGTTATTTCAAGTTGTTTTAATTGGTTCTAATTGAGGTAATGAATCTAAATTCGTACCGAAGTGAAGGGGTTCTAAATTATAGAAATAAAGAACAACTTCATAATGTGTGTATAGGGCATCCAATTATAATTTAAGTTTATTTATTTTCTATGAATAAATAATTAAGATTACAATCGAAGTCATTTAATTTTTAAAATTGTTTATTTATCTTTCAAAGACACAATCACTATTCTTTGTAAAAGTTATTTGTTTTCATGTACTAAGATAGAATATTTGATTAATTTTTTTCAAAACATAATTTATTTATATTTAATTTAATTTAATTTTGATTGATTAAATTGTTATATTTTATGTAAAACAATTTTATGATACAATATATTCTATTAAAAGAATATATAAATAACTTAAATATATTTCCAATGTAAAAATAATAAAATATTATTATTTAGTTTGACAAAATAAAATACTTGTATTAAATTTTAATCATATTTTATAAATTTAAATTTATATAATAAATATATTTTAATTATTAAATGCTAGTATGTTTGCATAGGTAGCTTCTTTCCATCACACGGTTATAAGTTTCTTTTACTGTAGTTGCTTTCTATTACGTGCGTTCTGTTTTTCCATTCTTCTACACGTAATAATAAGACAGTGAGTTATTGTTGATCATTCAACTTTTCTGATGTTTCCTTTAAGTTCGGTGCTTTTGTTTTTTTCCTTAATAAAGTTTGTTACATTGTAAATAAAATGCTCTTTTTTAGCATCCAGCAAGTGATTCAGTGACTTTATTTCGTATCATTACAAAAATTTTCTTTCACGCCCAAGTTAGACTTGGACAGTAAAATTGCTTTTTCTGTGATATTCAAAAGCATGTTTTGACACTTTTGGGAGCTTTATTACGAAATGCAACTATAAGTTAAACTTGAACCAATTTGTTGTGTGCGTGCAACAAGAGCTATAAACAATAAAGTAGGCTATGTCTCTTAGCTGTGAAGTTTGTACAAACCACACTGTAATATATGAATAAATGCATACATAAATATACAAAGCTACTTCTTCATAAACCATAATACGCAATAAATAAGTGCTGGATAACTTCTTCATAAATCCTATTTGTGTTTAAGATTTTAAAATTAATATGTGCACATGTTTACGTACATTTTGCTTTCGGCTCTTTAAAAGCTTACGAAGGACGTGTTGGTGTGGCCTCCACTTTGATGCCGCTAAAGAAGTAACATACATATATTTTAGAAGAACGTGAATAAAATAGGGGTTGGTTGAAAAAAGATGTGCACTAGTTTGTTTAGTGAGCGTGCTGGTTTCCTTTTATTGACTCGACCCTTTCACTATGTAATGGGCCAATCACATGCCTTGGGCTATGCTTTGGTGTGAGCACGACACAAGTTTCCACAAGGCTGTGAAAGTGAATTCTCCAAATGGAGAAAGAAATGGGACCACACTCACATGCTCCTAACTCCTAAGCCTTGGACTTTGAATTGGTTAAGAATGGTTGGAAGTTTTAAGTTGGACCAGAGATAAGGCATTCGACTAGAGATAAGGTAATTGCATAATATATAAGTGAGGTGCAAATCTTACCTTACAAATCAGTTTTGTGAGATTGAGTTAGGTTTAAACTTCACTTCCTGATAAGAACTAAAACAAAACTCAAGGCATCGCCTATGATGTAGGGCATTGAGTTCAGTCCCACATAGAAACATCTAAAAATGCTACACAAAATATTTGGATTCACATAAACAGAACAAACGAAAAACATATTTAGATCGTAGTGACCAACAATAGCAAGTTGGAATGTGTCTTTCATAATTTAACTCACTAATTCTACTTTATTTTAGCTTATTTTTGTGCTTATAATCTAACCACTTGATTTTAATTGGTATATGTATTTGTTGATGTCACGTATTGGACACACACGAAATGTTGATGTAATCATCTATCTTGACTAAATGTGAAACTAGTATAGAGTTGTGTTAGCAAAGTTCAATTAAAAATGATAGTATTTTAACATAAAAACTAAACAACAAATCATATCTCATCTCCAAATAAATAAATAAATATATATATATATATATATATATATATATATAT
>Ga0209389_1003805_pt1 | contig 12317 bp, 6 predicted proteins | sample CowpearedBW_FD_187526 | JGI IMG/M metagenome (GOLD analysis project Ga0209389, IMG submission 187526) | Root nodule microbial communities of legume samples collected from California, USA - Cow pea red BW (SPAdes) (version 2) | ecosystem: Host-associated > Plants > Roots > Nodule | place: USA... | reverse complement strand
ACAAGGCATCTTCGTTGTCTTAAAAAAAACAAAAAAAAACAAAGTAATATACGAGACACACATCAATCATGTTAATCATAAACCTAATTTGGACCAAGTATTAAAGTCTTAATCACACTTTTTTAAAACCTAGGTTATCTACCAATCATACAGTTTGGTGGTGGGAAGTATCAAGTTCATCTTAACACGCATGTTAAGTCAAGCAAATTAAGCTTACTTATGCATATTTTAAGTTTAACAAAAAAATCCTAAACATCCTCTTTTAATATAAACATCTTACTCTGTTAAACTTGATTTAATCTCTTTTTAGATTTTCCAATCAGTAACCATAGTAGTTTTTTTTTTTTTTTTATAACTTGGTCCAGAATAAAAGGTTGTTCCCTCCATGACAATGATTTAGCATAAGACCAGATACTCCATGCATAAAAAACACGTTTTTTTTTATCTTCATCACTGAATTATTATATTGAATCTTAGACCACAAATGATAAAAATTGCCAGACTCCTAAAAGATTGTTAATAACATTCTACATATAAAATTAGTTCTGACACAAATGACTAAAAACACAATCACATCATATATGAAAAATATTCTCTAATCAATTTTTGCATAGTAGGTGAACAAATGGACCACATACAAAGAAACTCTATCTTATATAACACTTGTAACTTTCGTATTCTCTCCAACTACCTTTCACTCTAGACCTATAAAATCATCGTAGTTATGTGAAAAATAAATATATTTAAAAATAATTATGTATGATTTCTTTTAATTAACTATATTTACTTACTATTTAAATTTTAATGTTTTGCACTAAACTTTAACAATCATTATTATATATCATCTAATTTTATTTTATTTCAATTATTTATTTATTATACTTTATTTTCTAATTATTTGAATCTTATAGTTCTTAATTATTTTATTTTATTTTTATATAAAATAAAAATATATAAATTTTACATTTTATAACGTATATATATTTAATTTAAGGATATATATATATATATATATATATATATATATATATATATATATATATATATATGACTTAAATCACTATATTACAATAATTAAATCCATTTTTATTAATTTTATAATATAATAATTGCTCGAATATGAACTTTCTCTTCCTTCCTCTATGTATAGATATATATATTAAAAATACATCCAATTTAATTGATAGATATGATAGTTTTTAATAAAATTTAGTATATAATTACAATTATTAGTTTGTAATAAAATTATATATAATTTAAACACACAAATAAATAAATAATATATGTCAAAGATTATTAGAATGAACAATTAATTTAAAATGGTATTGATATATATTTTATATTTTTATTATAGTATTTTTAATTTCTATGAAATAACTTATATACTTTTTTCAATATTATTTTAAAATAAAGGAATAAATTAAATGAAATTATAAAGTAAATTTTAAATTTTAATTATCAAATAATATATATTACTTATAACATATAAATATTAAAATTATTTTCATATGATAAAATAAAAGCCTTTAAATTCTTTATCAAAAACTTTTTACCGAATAACTTTTCAATTATATACTCTTTTACTGTTCATTACAAATTATCCATTTTTTTTTTACAAATATAACTTTTAGATAACATTATATTTAATATATTTATATCTATCTATCTATATCTTAAAAATAAAATAAAATAAAATGATAAATATATTATAATTTTGAAAAAAAAAATGTACACCTAAATGATGAGTGAATATTTTACTTCTAATTATATCAATATTTTAATCAATATACCATAATTGAGTGAATATATTTAAAATAAAATGTAAAAAGAAAATCTTAAAAGTATTTTAAAGATACACAGGAATATGTTTTTATTTAAAAAATTAAGAATAAGAAATACACTAAATATGTAGACAAACTTTTTACTGTTCAATATTTAGTAAAAAAGTAATTTTAATTTTCAAATAAGGTCATATACATATTTTATAATTTTAATTATAAATTTAAAGAAATAGTTTATGCAAAAATAATTTAAAAAGAAAAATTAGAAAAATGATTATACAATATTGTTTTTAAAAATAATATAAAACATTTTTGAATTATTATTAAAATTAATGTAAACATTATCATCAACATACCATTTATAATTTTTGTTAATAACTATAAACATATAATTATTTATAAATATATGAGCATTAGATGTTGTCACGTATATATATATATATATATATATATATATATATATATATATATATATGTGTGTGCGCATTTGCATTTTTAAATATAGATAATCTTACCTTTTTGTAAATAATTATATTGTAATGTTAATATAAAAAATAAATTTATATTTTTTAAAAATAAAAGTGTAATGACGAAAAAAGTTAAATATTTTGAAAATTATATATAAAACATGTAAAAATAACTGTTATTTTTTTAAAAAATAATAAATAATTTATTCTAAAGAAATAAAATAAAAATACTAATTGCGGATAAAAAAAAATACTTTTATATATAGCTATGAATATATATAATTATAGATAATTCCTTCAAATTTAAAAAAAAAATTACATATATTTCTATTTTGTAATAACAATAAATAAGGTGTCATATTCATATTCATGTATACACGTGGACAAATAACTATATATAATTATTTTTAAAATAAAAATAGAAAAGTACAAATTATTTTATATTATTTTAAGTGATATCAGTAAAATCAAATTAAATCAAATTTATTCAGTAGAGAAGTTTTTAATTATAAATGTTTAATAACTTGAAAAAGGTGTGTATCATATATTCAATGATAATTTATTTTATTTTCGTTTTTGTTGAAAAGAAAATTAAGAAGAAAAAAAAGTCACAGTCTTTCAATTATTCCAATTAATTTGGGTCATACAATTGCAAAAGACAAAAATACTATTTCAAAATAATACTTTCACACACACAAATAAATAATTATATATATGTGAAAGTTTGTTAATTTGTTAATAATTTATTTTAAATTTGTAGAATTTACTTATTTTCATATATAAAAAATAGAATATTAATTATTCTTAGAAACATGTGAAGTTATTTACCCCATTGCTTCATTTAAATTTAGATTTTTTTTTCTTATTAACTCAATTATCATATGCTATTTTTTGAAATAATTATAAGTTAAAGTACACTTTATTCAAAAATATATAAATAATTTTTTAAAATACATAAATTTAATTAAAAATATATAAATAACCCATATACAATAAAATATTTAAAATATTATTATTTAATTTTACAAAATAAAATATTGATAAAAAATCTTAATTATATTTTTATTAATTGTAATTTGCGTAATAAAGATATCTTTACCACATGTTAAATTTAAATAATAAATCGTATATAAGTTTTCCTAAACTCTCCCAAACTCTAATACTCTATAATATTCTCTTATAAGTTTTGAATGTAATTTAAATGTCTGGGTTAAAATAGTAATATGAACAATATATAATTAAAAATACTCATTATCTTCTTGTCTTAAAATATTTTTAATATTTAATCATACGATATATTTTTATTCTTATGTATTTTTCTTAATTAATTATATTTTATTATATTTTAAATATAATTAATTTGGTCTCTTCCTTTAAATAACTATTAAAAATATTTGAAAGTGCTAAAATTATCTTTTGTTCCTAAACTTTAGAGTTGTCAAAACGGGTCACCCGACCCAACCCGGCTTGACTCACGACGGGTTGACTACTTAGTGGATCAACCCAATCCAATTTATTTATTAGCGAGCCAAAAAAATTAGAACCTGACCCGACCCACCACGGGTTGGCGGGTTAAACGGTTTGGCTCACTAGCTCACTTAATTAAAATAAAAAACACATTTTTTTCTTCAATCCCAAGAAAACTAAATTATAATTCCAATTAAAATCTAAATAAACTTTAATACAATCCAAATAAAATTTCAAATTATGTTCAACTCCAAATACAAACCAAAATCACAAAAATATAAATTACTATCTAACATCAAATCATTCTTGTCATTTATCAAACTATAGTATTAGAGTCTTTAATGGATAAATCCATGACATTTTCATCTCTTGAAGCATCTTTTTTATCCCCATCTACAATAAAACAAGAAAAAAAGAATGTTAACTAATAATATTAAAAAATTAAGTATTAAATAATTAAATTAATTTTACAGTACTAACAATAATGTTACCTATTAGTTCAAAACCATGCGACCAATATAAAAGAAAATTCACAAACTGGACCATGTTTATGACAAATATAATACGAAAAAAAATTCTGGAGGATATTAATAAGTTTGGATCTTTTCCATGTAACTTGACAACTTCATCTCATTAAAATATAATCTTTGAGTGTAAGGATTGATTGCAATATTGATAAGCCTGAATTAGTATTTTCGGCCCCAATCACTACATTTTCAATAATATTTTTTTTATCATGAAACAGGGGCTACAGAAATTGAAACGAACACACGGACCGCAAAAATAGAAACCAGTGCGTTAGGAAAATTTGTTTTCAAAGGGGCTTTAGCCAATTAAAAATATTTTTCAGGTTTCAAAATAAATTATGAAATGAAAGTGAGGGAGAAAGATGAGAGATAGAAATTAGAACAGTGAAAATGATGAACAAATAAATAATGTGAAGTCTAGAAACAGCGGTTTCAAGATGATAACAGCAAACAAAAGATGCAATGGTGAATTAAAGAGGATAGTATTTAGGTTTAGGGTTTTATTTTTTTAATATTATATATATATATATATATATATATATATATATTAATTTAATATTTAAAATTTATTGGCGGGTTAGTGAGTCAACCCGGCTCATCACGGGTTCTACCCAAATGAGTCGGGTTCTTAATGGGTTGGGTTCATTTTTAACCCGTACTGAAATTTGTAATTTATTTTCAACCTAACCCGGTCCAAACCCGTAATGAGCCGGGTTGGCTCACGGGTTATAACCCATTTTGACGGCTCAACTCAACTTTATAGTTTGACATATGTACCGATATTTCAACTTGGGTCATGTATCCGTATCCGATACGTTTTGTGTCCGATACTTTAGGAGACTTCAATGATACTTATCAATGAAATATCTAATTTATAAAGTAGTAGTACACTACAATAAAATTTTTGAATAGTAACCAATTTTAGTGACAAAATAATTAGTCACTATATAATGACCAAATTGATAAATAAAGCAGTTCCAAAAAATTATAATCGGTCTCTAAATTGATAATTAAAATAGTTTCAATGATGAATTAATTTTTAAATTGGTCACTAACATTAGTTACAAAGTTTTGACTACCAAAATAATTGGTTTCTAATTAGAAAATTTGGATTTACACATTGACAATCATATATTTATTATGTTTGTAAAAATTATTGTATACTTTTAATTTTTCATATATCACGTATCTTTCACGTACCATATCCTATTATTTTAAAAATAAATATATCGACATATCAGATACTTGTCGTATCCGATATAGTATCTTTACATCTTATGATATATCATAAATTTTGACACGTCTTTAAAATTTTAACATATAATTTTAAATATTGTTAACAATAATTTAATACAAATGATCAAATTAACTTTTGACTTTTGTGAATAAATGTTGAGACTCAATTTAAAAAATATTAGAGCAAAGTCTTGAACCTGAATATAATATAAGATAAATAACTAATTAAGTATATTTAAATTTAGAACCTCGTTTTAGTCTTATAAATATAAATTCATTCATTAATAATCTAAATAAAAAATATGCTATTCATAATACTTTTATTATATTCAATTTTGTTTTCTAAAAAGGTTATATGTAAAAAAATTATTGATCTTAGATTTCAAGCTGAAAATATAAAATATTTTAAAACTTAAAGTGATGAATTGTTTATTTTGTAAGTACTATTATTCAAATGACAGATGTACTCTTTTTTTTTCTTTATAAATCCAAGTCCTTCGTAAATAGGAGAAAGTTATAACTAATAAGTTAATTTAAGTAAAAGTAGACGCTTGTTTGTAATTTTATTTTTAAAAATTTCTATTATTCGATACTCATGAGAGGAAAAAATGATTTAAAGTTGTCGTTGTTCATGTACTAAGATTATTAATGAATGATATTTTAGTCAACAAATAATAAATTAACAGAATAATTAAAGTGTAATTGTAAAAATTGAAGACCTCTTTATTACGAGAAGAAATATTGTCACTGATTGATTGATAAAGAATTTGTAATAGGAATTTTTTTCTTCTTAAGTTGTTTTGATCCCTTGTTTAAGATTGACAATTAATGAAATGAGCCAATTCATTATTGATGGAATTAAATTTTCCGGCGACATGTCAGTTCACATTAAAATGAATGGTGTAAGATTAATAATACTGTCATACAATATTAAAAATGTAATAAATATACTATATAATATAAGCAAAATATTACTTTTTTAATAAAATTATTACAAAATAAAAAATAATAAAGTGGATCAATATTATAACCCTCCTATCAATCGCAGACCAGCCTCTCGTTGGACCATAAAGTATACGAGACATGCTCAGCTTTCTTTAAAAAATTGTATATTATATATATGTAGAGTATAAAACAATGAAAATACTATAATTCAAAGATTATAATTTTTGTTGTGTAAAATAAGTTAATTGATTTTTTTTATATTATAAATTTGTTTATAAATTTATGACAGGTAACACAGTGAACATTGACATCCTTTTTAGGCTGATATTTCAAAATTTAACAATCATATATTATAACATAATATTTGCTTTTATAAAAATTGAATTGAACCAATAATCATGGTAATGCATTGTTACAGATTAAGAGTTGGACTAATAAAAATTATGCGATATATAGACAATTTTTTATCCGGCATTCATTGCTATAATACGATATATATTATTTTGTGTAATTGTATAGGGAATTTCTTTCTGCGCCCTTTATTTCTTCCTGAATTCTCATATTTTATAAAGTTTTGATCATGTTCCTACAAAAATTAATAGAAAAGGTTAATGTATGTTTTTTTTGTTTTTTAATTATAATTTCTGATTGTAAAATTTGTAGATATTTCAAACTGTACAATCAGTTATACAAATTTACATTTCAAATTAATAATTTGGAATTTAAATAATTTGAAATGTAAATTGCATCTAGATTGTATAATATTTAATGCAAATTATCATTTCAAATAGTATAATTTATAATGTAAATTTGGAAGACAATCTGAAATGTGAATAATATTTTGAATTTTACGATAAATAATCAAATTTACATTTTGGATTGTACAATTTGTAATATAAGTTTGAAAGATAGTTTAAAGTGTAAATTAAATTTGAATTGTATAATTCATAATGTAGATTTGAAAAATAATAAAAAATCCAAAATACATTTTGTATTGTATAATCCATAATACAAATTTACATTATGAATTATACAATTCATAATGAAACTTACAAGAAAATTCATAATGCAAAATAGATTTGGAACTATAGAATGTGTGATGCAAATTTGGAAGACAATGTATGGCTGAATATTTTTTAATTAAGGTAGTTAAGTCAATTTACTAAGAACATGGCGGTGCAGGAAAAAATCATGGGCTGCAGAAAGAAATTTACCTTAAAAATAATAAATTTACTGTATTTGGGCCCATATTTGCACTATAGGCCTACAAGCTGGATACAGACAAACCTGAAATGGACCAAATATATCAATATCTGTGGGGTAACAAAACAAGGTATTAGATATTGATATCTGTTGAAAAAAAAAACTTGAAATTAATTGAAGAGAAAAAAAAAAGTAATAATTTTTAATTGAACGGCAAAGTGAGAATTTAAAAAAATTTTGAAGGTGAAAAAAAAAAAGTATTTTGGGATGCAAGGAGAAGCCTTATTTAAATCATATATGACAATTTCTTTCTGCACCTCCCTGATTTTCATAGTCCCTCTCTTACCGTTACCGCTAATTGGTGTTTGTCTCTCCCTTTATTCTCCCACCGCATGCACCCATCTTCTTACAAATATGTCATCACTAATTACATTATTATAAACAAATAAAAAATATATATTTTTACCATCTTTATACATCTTGCACAAACTCGTCAGTTAAAACTCTATTATTTTTTAACAATAATAAAATCTTAAAAAAACTATGCAGTAAAAAAATTAAATTTAATTCTTCTATGAATTTATTTTAAAGAACAAATTAGTAGTCTAACTTTCCAAAATCAAGTGGATTGACAAGTTACACAAAAAATACAAAAACAAGTTAAATTAAATTATTTAATTTGACTTATTATTCACTGATGCATCTTCAAAAAAATTATTCGAAGTGTAAAAAAAAATGTATAAGTCCCCCCTTAATTAATTTTGTTGTTGCTACATTCATTAATATTTGCTTAAAATTATAAGGATATTTTAATTACCGTTAAAATGGTAATTAAGATAAGAAAATTATGTATTTTTTATCTTAAACGTGAGAAGATGTTACGTAATACAAACAGTGCGTTTGGTGGTGACAGGAGAAGGGTGGACTGAGAACACGTGTGGTGTAATTGAGGTATTACTTTTCCCTATTCGACCAAATCGCTGTTGTGTCCGTTTCTTTTTCTTTCTTCATTATTAGTCCGAAATTTGCCTTCGATTTTTGCTTACGCAGATTCCCCTTTTCGTCAGACATTTCGATACTTTGATCAGATCCACCACAATTGCTCATCCATGACGCTTGGCTCTGCGGGATCCAGTGTCGTGGGTTAGTTTCTCAGATATCATATTTCTCATCTATTTCTTTTTCATCGAAATTTATTTTCAGGAATACTCGTGCTTTTTCTGTTAGTTTCTTGTTGCCTTGACTTGTCGCCCGTCATGAACTTGAAAATTGCTTGTTTGTTTCATTTTTATTGTGGTTAAAGTTTTGTTGATGGAAACAAGGTGAGGTTTTTAATCCATAACGATGTTTGGAATGGGGAATTTTATTGGTTTTCTTTTTTGTTTGTTTTGGATACCCTAATTATAATTTGAATCAATTTACCTTGTTATCACTCGTGTTTTTCATTCTACGCTTCTTTTGAAATTCATATCTCATTTCTACTGCTTTCTCTTGTTAAAAAGCCCAGGTGAGTGAGTTGGCTTAATAGTCACTGTTTGGCATATTTTTTCCCTTTTCCGTTTATCCAGTCCTCTGTTGTTTCTCAATGAATTGAAGCATGTTCACGATAACTACATGACACACATTTGTATATGTTACCATGAAAGAAGAAAGACTCTTTTTATAATTTTAGGTTTAATATTCTACTAAATTTCTAACATTCAAAGACTTGATTTTAGCTTTGGAAATGTAGGCTAGGACCTTTTATATCACTTTTCTTAGGAAAATTGAGTAATAATTACCAGATTCCTAAGCATAATTTCCTAGAGTGCAACTTACTTGAATCCATTCTCAAAATGCATTTTTTGATACTTACTCCCAACCCAATTCCATTAGTAATCTTAGGGACTTACAAAATTCAACCCTTTAAGTAGTATCATAAATCAGATATAACAAACTCCTTGCAAATACAAACCACAAAATTAGATAAATTATCTTACATTTGTGAAGTTATAAACCAATTATTTGTTATATTTTTTTTCCTGCTCCTGCATGAACATGCCATGTGAACAAAGAAATGTGTCAAGCCATCAGCTGGATGAAGAAATATGGAACATTTTCTCTGGCTCTGATCCTTGTGTTCATGACTATAAAGTAGTGCGTTATGAGCCTAGAATTGATATGGGGAAAAAGAAAATAAATATTTTATTAATTGAATAAATTAGGCAGAACTATAGAGAGAAATCTCTCCTTTAAGGATTTCCCGTTCCACACAAAGTTAATGTTAATGTTTACATTTGATACCTAACAAAATGAACCTCGTCCCTCACATTCTCATATTTATATATAATTAACCCCTTTAACTAATTAACCACTCTAACTATTGCTAAATGTTTTTCCATTCTCTCCTAACTCCAAACATCGTGACTAGTATTTGGTGAAAGGATAACATATATAACTATATTTTACATTTATTGAATATACAATACAATATGAGTGTGTAGTTAAAGGGGTTTGCACCTTAATGTAGTTCCGAGGAACTTCAGATTGCTGGAGGAACTTGAAAAGGGAGAAAAAGGAATTGGAGATGGCACAGTTAGCTACGGAATGGATGATGGTGATGATATTTACATGCGCTCTTGGACTGGCACCATTATTGGCCCCTATAATGTAAATATTTATCCATCGGCACCTTGATTTTCTTTTTACAAATATGTGTTTGTGCAATGAGCTAAATTATATTTGGAGTAGTGAATTTTCATGTAGCAATTGATTTAACTTTATAAGAACCATTTCAATAGTGGAAGTAATGCATTCTAAAATGGACTTTTTACTTTTCGGGTAATAAAAATTGACCATGTTAGTAGTCCTTAAATACATTTTTGTGTCTCAATATGTGTATACTGGTATAGTGTTCACGTTCATATTCAAACAGTCCAATTTTAAGAATTAAGTTATATAACAGTACGAAGTTCCATATATTTTTACGTATGTACTTTATCATTATACTACTTTACTGGGAATAATATCAACAACTTTTAAAATTAATTTTGAAAATGTTATGCTTCTGAAATTTATCTGATGATTTTAATGAGAACGTTTTTGGCTTTCTATTATGATCTTCTAGTAGTCTTCTGAATCTTTATTTGACTTGATTAATGTAGCTTCCTAGCTTAATTTTCAAAAAATCTGAAGTATGAATCGCTGTACCCTTAAACCAGAGAATTGAGTCATATTATCGTTTTCCCAAATAATGTATTTTTTTTATTTACTGTCTAATATAATGGACTATTTTTTGGTTCAGTAATTGTGTTTTTTCTGTTTTTCTGCCAGACTGTACACGAAGGAAGAATTTATCAATTGAAGTTGTTTTGTGATAAAGATTACCCAGAAAAGCCTCCAACTGTTCGGTTTCATTCCCGGATCAATATGACTTGTGTTAATCATGAAACTGGAGTGGTACAATTCATAGTTTTTCTCATGCTGTTTTTTACATGTTTTAATGCAATAGGTGATAGTGTCGGAGAGAGGTAGTATACAAAATGCGAACAAAGTATTTTTTTATTCGATTTGTTAATTGGTGTTGGGAATATATATGAGATGTACGTTAGAGAAATGTATTCAAGAGTGTTGCCAAAATAATGAAAATAAGTGGTGGTAACCCTTACTCCATGAGCTAGCTTTGAAGACTAGTTAGGTTGAAACTCAAATTCTTAGTATTAGAATTTAACGTAATGGTTGTTGTTGGATCTAATGATCTATGGGGTCATTTGTTATCGTGATATTATTGAACCATCTATAATGTCTTGTAAACTCTAATTGTCTAGTTACTGATGTGAAAAGTGTGGGTTGGAGATACGGACTCAAATGGTATATAATATGACCCTATTAGCTAGATTTTGGTGTTGAGTCAAGTTCGAACTGAAATTCTAGGAGAGTGATCTGGGTTCTAAGAAGGGGATATACGTAGAAGAGTGCTAGGAAAACAATTTCTAACACATTCTTTCTAATGCTCTCTGACCATGCCCTGATGAAAAAAATACAGGGTTGTTTCAACTACATATCATTACCATCTCATTTTTCTTATAACAGCATAAAACTTGGTCGATACATCCTTATTCCAAATGTACTGGAAAATTGGAACTTTGAAAGAGTAAGCACGTGTTGAACTTGGATGGGAAGTGGAATGCGGTTGGATCATATACCCAAAAATAAATAAGGTTAGGTGAGAAAGGAGCATAGGGTGAAGAGGTTAGGCAAAACTGCAAGATTCGAGTACTTTGGCATTTGGAACCCTTTCTTTATTTTCTCTTGTTCATTTACTTTGTAGCTATGCATTTTAACAGACCTCCTTTTGTACCCAGGAACTAGTTTTCCAATAGACATCTATGTTTTTACCCTTCATCCTATCATTGGTCCATTTTGCAAACTTGATAAATTACCTAACTAAATTTATGGATTTGCTATTGAAACAGGTTGAATCAAAGAAATTTGGTCTTCTTGCAAACTGGCAACGAAGGTTTACCATGGAAGATATATTGACCCAACTGAAGAAGGAAATGGCAGCTTCACATAACCGCAAGCTTATCCAGCCTCCCGAAGGTACTTGCTATTAGTGTCCAATCCAAGATCATACCAGTATTAGGTCATATTGCACTTGCAGTGTGCAATATACAGTATGTAATACTCTGGATCCTTCTATGTTCAACAAC
>Ga0209389_1003803_pt1 | contig 12318 bp, 4 predicted proteins | sample CowpearedBW_FD_187526 | JGI IMG/M metagenome (GOLD analysis project Ga0209389, IMG submission 187526) | Root nodule microbial communities of legume samples collected from California, USA - Cow pea red BW (SPAdes) (version 2) | ecosystem: Host-associated > Plants > Roots > Nodule | place: USA... | reverse complement strand
AAAGAATTGCTGAAAATCAATGCCTTCAAATCTCCCCATGAGAAGCTCCTGAGCATTTTGAATTGTTGCAGAGTCATCAACAATGTGTTGCTAAATGTTGCAATGTCTGAGCATGTTCCTGCTGGGGCAGATGACTTTCTTCCTGTGCTCATATATGTTACGATCAAGGCAAGCCCTCTTGGTAATAAGACATTTTGCTGGGTGTCAAATATAATTTTAGAATCTTAAAGAGGTGAATTTAAGTCTAACTCAACCTTATAAAACCTATTTGTAAGATGAGATCTGCACCTACTCATATAGTGTAATTCGTCTTATCTTTAATTGATGTGGGATCTCTATCAAAAAAGAGGTGAACTTTAAGTTTAACTTTCGATACATGAGTAGACGCAAACCTAACCTTATAAGCTGATTTCATATGGTTGAATAAGACTTAAATTCCATTTATTAACATAGGATACCGAGACCCTCTTTTGCCAGTATTACAGAGTGTAGAAGATTCTTTGTGTCTAATTCTAACATAATTAATTCATAATCTATTTTAGTATTTGTTGACATCTTCCACGGTGTGATGATGGTGTGTTGGAAATCCAACATACCCTAGTGATATAGGAAAAATCAAATTCTAAGAGTTTTCACTAATAAATAGTATTGTAATTCTTTGCAAATTATTTGATGTAGATGTGTAGAGATACTGACATGATGCTGTATAATAAATGCTTCAGTCCAACTTATAAGGTTCTATGTAGAGAACCTGAGTCATGATTTTTTTAATAAGAAAAGATAAGAATATGTTGTAATAGCCATGACTGGTAAATCCTGGCAACATTTTCTAGAGCCTTTAAATTGTGTTTTGATTAAATTTGAACTCTTCCTTTCATTGATTTTAGGCCGCCACAGGCTTCTCTTTACGAGTCCAAATTCTCTACTAGTTTTTTTAGTACTGTCTTCTGCTGAGCATTAAAAATACACTGTATTGATATTTTAAATATATTTTTAATATATTTTAAAATGTCAAAATTAATAGTAATCAATGTGTTAAGAAGGCACAATAAAAAACCAGCACACAAAAACCAGCAGATAATCCAAATTCTCCCTTTACACTACCCCTTTTTGACAGTGATTGATTTATTCCTTTTGGTTTGTCACTTTCAGGCAAATCCTTCAAAGTTGCATTCTAACCTCAAATTCATCAAGTTGTTCAGAAGGCAAGAAAAACTTATATCAGAAGCTGAATATTATTTCACAAATCTAGTGTCAGCAACGTCATTTATAGTTGACTTAAATGCCAAATCACTTTCAATGGACGAAAACAAATTTGAGGAGAGCATGCAAGCAGCCAAGTTGATGAATAAAGTCACAAATGAATCATCCTCTACATGTCAAATGAGCCAGCAACAGAACAACGAGTGCAGTTTCTCAGAGAAAATGCCCCACAAACCTAATGCTACTGGAGGTTAGAAGAACTTGTTTTCTTGATCCCTGTCTTTTTTAGTATGTGTAAGTGAAACTGTTTAGTTTATTTAAAAAAAAAACAATTAGTTTGTTAGTGTAACTATTTGAAAAAGAGCTTTTCAAATAACAATTATTTTCTCAATAAAAATAATCCATACCAAACAGACACAGTCACTTTGGATTAACTTATGTTATGAGATGAAACAAAGAATTAATTTATGTTTTCTTCTAAAAAATTTATGTTACTTAACTTATTTAAGACTGAAGAAGTTTGATTTATTTGATTGAACTCTTTAATTTTGCCGATTTATGTTTTCCATTTCTATAAATACTTGTTGGAGCTTTCATCCCTGAACATAACCACAGTAAAATGTTGCAGTGTTTGAAGTTTTAGAACATGGATCAAATTATCCTTACATGGAAGCAGAGAGCAAAGGGCTAACAGTTGGAGATGTGGAGATGCTATTAAGTGACTACAAGGATTTAGTTAATAAGTACACAATTCTGTGCAAAGCTATTAGTTGTCTTTCCACGTCAGAGAGAGAACCCCTCCTTCGTCAGATAGAGAAACAGAGTGCAGCAACTCTGATTTCACACCATCCAGGTACCCACCAACATAATTAATTAAGGAAAATGATTTTTTGACTACTAAATTTTGCTAACTTTTTCTTATAACCTTAGGTGGTATTTTCTAAGTGGTTTTCTATTTTTCCATTTACCCATTCTTAATATTTCAAAATCATTTAGAAAATGTCACCTCATGTTATAAGAAAAAGTTGTCAAAGTTTAATAGTAAAAATATCATTGTCCATTAATTAATTCATAATTAGAATGCCACTGGTTGTACATATCTACCCAACATTTATTAGATGTGTATGGTCTCTAGAATTTTTTTCACATTGTCAACCAATCAGAAATCATTGCTGGTATAACTTAAGATAATTGTTTATATGAAAGTTAGTAAAGTTATCACCATAAGATCCATTGATCTGTTTAGACAGCACAAATATAGTTGCTTTATGTTTGAATTATAAAAAAATGTTCGTGGAACAGCACAACGAAAATAAAGATTTACAACACATAACTTGAATTATTTTGTCGTTGGATAAAGATAGAAATAAAGATGAAAACTTATAGTGACTTGTTGAAATAATCACCGGAGAAAACAGCCGAGTTCAAAATTATTATTCAAGTACCAAAAAACAATTTTGACTATAACCATAACCCATGTACCAAAAAACAAATATAACCCAAGAGTACTCCAGTACAAAACAATTACACTCTAATTGCAAGTAACATTAATTAGGTGTGAGATTGTAAGACAAAATGAGGTATTAATAAGTAACTTTGACATTGCTATCTTTGCAAGTAACTTTATTTATTTGTAAGCATCTTCTCTGAAAACTCGTGGAATCAGTCTTTTACTTCATCTAGCACTTGCTCTTACCCGAGAAAAATGATTGATCTTGAGAACTATAACCTCATAAAGCCAATCTGCTACATGATTCAACATAAGAAAATATTTGTGTCTCCATGCTCTGTTGATGAACAAAGAACCCCACACTCCCCACAAGCCAACAACAAATCCACCTACCATCCCAAGATAGAGTGACTCATTCTGTGAGTTGTTTGCACCACTTCCCACTCTCTGGTGTGTGTTGGAGCAATTTTTTGGCAGAGGAAGTCCACATAGTTTGGGATTCCCAACATAGCTCCATGCATCAAAGCTCTCAAGTTGAGTCCCCAATGGGATTTCTCCGCTGAAATCATTGTACGACAGATTGAGATAACTCAGAAAAGTTAAATTGGATATTGTTCTGGGAATTGTCCCTGAAAGGTGATTGTTGGAGAGATCGAGAGACTCCAAATTTTTCATGCCACCAATCTTGATTGGTATCTTTCCCTTTAAATGATTTCTAGACAAGTTCAAGAACAACAATTGAGTGAGGCCAAAGAGTTCAGTGGGGATCTCTCCAGACAGATTGTTTGATGAGAGATCCAAATTTCTCAACAGACCAATGTCTCTGTACCCCAACTCTCGACCTTTCCAAAACAAATCGAAAGTAAACCTGAAATGTCTTATTCTTCTTTCACCATCCATGGAACTAACGTTGCAGACACAAGGAGGAATGGATCCAACAAGTTTATTCTGTGAAAGATCAAGTTGTATCAGAGAGGGAAGGCTGCACAGTTGTTGCGGAATGTTGCTACTAAATTGATTGGATCTCAATATCATCACTTGCATACTCTCTGGCATCTTTGTTGGTACAACTCCAGAAAAACTGTTATGTCCAAGGTTGATGAATACCAACGATTTCATGTTTGACAAGTCCAGTGAAAACTCCCCAGACAAGTTGTTCTTGTTGAAGTCCATCACAATGATTTCATTTAACAGCTCAATTGATGGAGGAATCTCACCTTCTAGCCTATTGTTGCCAATGAAAAGGAATGTCAAACTTCTCCAATTCTCCCAGCAATTGGGAATCACTCCGCTCAATGAATTAATTGATATATCCAAGTAACCCAATGCACTTTTCTTGCCTGATTTATGACACAGAAAGGGAGAAATGGGTCCAGACAAGGAATTGTTTGCCATATTAATCATGAAGACATTTGATGATATACGTGGGAGTGTTCCTCTGAAGTTGTTGCAAGCCAATATTGCATATTCAGATTCTAGAGTGACATTTGACAAGTCTGCACTGATTGCGTTGAAGGACAAGTTAATGGCTCTGATTTTGGCTACAAAACTCCAAAACTTGTCTGCATTTATGGAAGAAAGTTTGGAAAAAGAAGTGTCTAGAGCTTCTAGTGTCGTTTGTGTGTATAGCCATTCTGGAAAAGTAGGACCTAGATTTGTGTTTTTCAAGCTAACTTCACGAAGTTGGAAAGGAGGAATCCATTTAGGATCAATGTCAAAAGAAAAACCTGAATTCAGGACAAGTGATTCCAAGTTAAAGAGTTTGGAGAAGTGCTTCTCAGATAGAACACCAGACAATGAGCCTCCAATGAACAAAGTCCTCAAGTTAGAGAGTTGGCCAATTGTGTCTGTAAGATTACCACTCAAGAAACCGGAGCTAACACCTAATTCAGTTAAGGATGAAAGGTTTCCAAGAGTGGAAGGAAAGGGACCGTTAAACAAGTTTTCAGAAAGAACAAGATGTTGCAGACGTTCATGCTCCCCTAACCAATCCGGAATTGGTCCAGTAAGTTCGTTATTTGACAATCTCAAAGATTCAAGATTTCGAAGATTAAGCAAGCTCTTGGGGATTCTACCCTTTAAATTATTGAAGCTAAGGTCGATGTGGAAAATGTCACTGCTAACGTTAAACAACCAATAAGGCAACTCAGAGTCAAAGTAATTCCCAGACAAGTCAAGTGTGAGAAGTGATGTAAAATTCACAAACTTGACAAAAGGGCTCATGTTGACTAACCCACAACTTGCCAATCTCAACTCTAACAGAGAAGGATGATGCATGGCCATGGTTTGAAGCCAGTTTGTTTCATTTTCAAGATTAATCTCACTGAGATTTAGACATTTCAACGAAGGAGGAAGTTGAGAAAGCCATTGAAGATTGTTGAAATGAAGATCTTCATTGAAGGATAAGTCCAGGTATTCAAGGTAAGATAAGTTGAAATGTGCAGTAGAAAGAGGTGGATGAATTAAAGCTGTGAAATCATTCATGCTCAAGTCCAAGTAGGTCAAAAATTCAATTTGAAGAAGAGATAGATTGATTTCACCTTCCAAGTACTGTTGGTTCAGATCAAGTCTTGTGACTCTCCCTGTGGTGTTGTCACACAACACTCCTTTCCACGCACAGCAATCTTCTCCACTGGACCAAGATGAGAGCTTGTTGGAATGATCTTTGACGCTGTGTTTGAATAGCAGCAATGGAGATCGATCTTTTTCATTGCAACTCAGCTTCACATTTGTACTACACACACCTTTGTGAATCGTTATTGCATACACCAAAACTAGTAAAACACGAAACTGTGATTGTGATGAGAAACAAACCATGGTTGATCGCTTCAATGTTGTTTTCTGTGTGTGCTTGCCGTTGCTGCTCACTCTTTCACTGCATATATAGACTCATGCGAGATTCCACAGGGTTCATCATTACTTATTATCGTGCTTTTTACGTATAATAATTTCATTTTAAAAGTGATTATGCTTTGTCATTTTTTTTTAACGAAGATTATAAGTACAATAATATTTATGTATTTTTGTGTTTTAATTCTAGCCTTTATAGTTATTTTAGTTTCTATTTTTTAAAATTGAGAATAATAGTTTTAATTTTTAATATTAAGTAACATTTCTTAACGGATTAAAGGAAAAAAGAATTATTATTAATGTGTCTGTTTTGGTTTTCTAAGCGTAGATTACAAGTTTTCAATTTGTGTCCACTTTCTTCCAAGTCCTGAGTCTCGTTGACTTGACTAGTCTATACTTTCTTCTAAGGAATAAATACAAGGGGATGAGGAATGCTCGAGTCAATGATGACCTTTGTAAGTAATTTTAGAATAAAAGTAATAAATAAATAAAATATGTTTTTTAATAAACTAAAATCAGTTTAATATATAATTTAAAAGTGAAATTTAAAGAAATTTATAAAAAAACGTTCATAAATTAATTTATACATAAATTAATAGTTTGGATTTTTTTTTAATGTATATGACTGTCAAGTAAATCCTTAATGATTCTCCATTTTACGTTTGTATCAAATGAGATAGTAATTTAGGTTTTTAATTTAAGCTTTAAAATTGTAAAGTTGTGCTTTTTTGTATTTTATAAAAATAATATTTAGATGTCTGTATTTTTTTAAAATGTAGTATGATATATAGATTTAAATATTAATTAATATGAAAATGAAAAGTCTACATATTTATTGTTTTGTCAAGAAAATTAGAAATGGAAAAAACAAATTGAAATAAATTAAGGTACAATATACATTTATTTTTTAATAAAAGAAACTGAAATGTTTCGATATACATGTGTTCTTATATAGTCCAAATATATTATTTATGGACTCTATATGAAGTTCTCTGCAATATTCTACATCCAATCCATGATGTTTGTTGTTTTACTCAGGTAATCTTTGATATATCTAGGTACAATATTCTACATCCAATCCATAATGTCCATTGTCAGTGGTTGAGATATTCCAATGTCTTGAAACAGGACGTGCCTGTGAAGACATCATGACGCTTAAGTCAGATATATACGTCAAAATAGTAATAAATGTTATAATAAATATATAATAGTTACTTAGTAAACAATATTATTTATATGAGATTCATGGGTTTTTATTTGGTTGAGCATAAACTATCAAAGTGATTATATTTGTTAATTTATTTAGGATTTCGCTAATCATCTTATGTCTTAATCTCTTCTTAACTATGCTTGATCTTTATTAGTTTTGACCGTGATGTTTATACCTATGTTGACATGGTGTCTTTTTATTTGGTCCGAGATGATCTCATTCATGTGTACTACACATGTATTTGTTATCTATATCACTTATATTTTTTTGTATAATCGATATCAAACAATATTTTTAAAGATTGTAAGATGATTTATCAAAAGTTTTAGTAAGATTAGTTTTAGATTTTTCTTCTTTCTTTAGAGACATCCATGACTCATGTTAAGGATGGAGAGTCCTTTCCTAAAAAGATTATTAAGAGATATTCATCACATATTCTTATTTTACCCTTATGTATTAAAATAAAAAATTGTGATCTATAATAATATATAAAAAGGATAATCTATAATAATATATCTTTTTTATAATCTATAATAATTTATAATAATATATCTCTTTTGTTCCACATTTTGTTATTTCAGTTTTATCTTTAATTATTATTTTAAAAAATAATTATCTATAACAATATATAAAGAGATACTCTCTATTGTGTCCACATTTTGTTATTTCAGTTTTACTCTTAATTATTATTTTAAAAATTAATTATTTCATAAATATTTTATTTTTAACCATTGTTCTAAAAATCTCTTTTATGTTTAATAATTATTTTAATTTTTTTTTGCATACATATTTTTTTTTCTAATTTTATAATTAATAATTACTTTAAAAATTAATTATATATTTCTCTCAAACTTTTATAGAAATAAAAAAATACGAATCGATTGGTGTCTCGCTTTCGCTAATAACAATAATATGGATCATCCATATTATTAAAAAAACAATGATATTTTGATTACTAAATTTTGATAACTTTTTCTTATGATTTGTTGTATCATTTTTTAAGTGATTTTGAAATATTAAAAATAAGAAAAAAAATGAAAATTCATTTAAAAAATAATACCTAAAGAAAAGTTATCAAAATGAAATGAAAACGAGTGGTTGACAACTTTTTATTTTTATTTTAGACTTTATTTTAAAAAAAACCACGTCAGCATGGAGGGAAAAGTCGTAGAATGTTTGAAATGGTATGGGAGAATAGGTTTGAAAACCCGCGTTCCATTGTCCATCTTCTTATTCTTCGTTCTTTGTGGAAGCCCTCTTCCTTATTCTTTGTCCAGACCCACACTCCATTGTTCTGCAATTGCTCACTGCGTTTTGTTTCAGTTCTCCAGGTTTTAAGGTATTTCATTTCTTCCTTTATCCCCTTCCGTTTGTTCTTTGAGGTTTGGACTACTCGCGTTCCCCCCATTGACCCCTATTTTTTTTTCATGTGGAATTTCGTTTTGCATTTTTAGGTTGGACACTCGAACAAGGAATTTTGTAAGAACTGTAAACTTTTTTCGAAGAAGGACCAATCCCCAATTGGAATCTCTGATTGGGGGTTTGAATTTGATGCAATTGTTAGTTTATGATTTTTCTTGTGTACTTTATGTAGTTTTGGTAACCCTTGTTAGTGATTATACAATGAGGTTATCGATGTTGGTGTTGATTCGTTTTTTGTCTTCCAATTTGTGGACACTCCAATGTTGTTGGTATATTTGAGGTTCTTCTTACTCGTGCCTTACACAGCGTCAAGAGAAGAATGTCAGAGGATGATGCAGAGAATACATCAACAATAAATCTGTTTTTGAATTTTCTGAAAATTTAAACACAATCACAAAACATTCATTTTATCACAAAAAATAGACAATCAACACATTGAATCCACAATAAATAGAAAAGTTATGTACACAAGTTGAGAAGTCATAGAGACTTTATTTCACCATTTCAGTGATATTCCAGAAAAAAAAAATTGTAGAAATCGTACGTACCAAGTCTCCTCATTCTTGTTCTTCTTTTCTGCCACCTTCTCGTCGTAGGTATAGACATCTGATTTCATCTCCTCGGTTTCCTTTTCCACCGATTCTAGTTTAGGTTTTGTCAACTTTTCGTATAAATCCAACCCAGCAAGGGTGGCAGAAGGCGCCGAAACTAATCCTCAGGAAATGGCAATTGTTCCATCCACTGAACCACAAAATACTTGACTGGGCGTAGACATGTTTGAATTGTAGAGAAGGATTGTGACTTCACAATCAGGAAGGTATCTCTTTTGGATTGAAACTTGAGTTTTTAATTTCCATGCTTAATTGGTCTAATTATTTTATTCAAACTTTTCAGACAATTCATTGTTGAGATAGATCATCAGATATTAACCACCATTGAATGTTTTGGGTTTCGCCCTCATGGTAGGGATGCCAACATGGTAATGTTCTTAACATATTTACTTATACGTGCATTTTTTTTTTTGGACGAATAATTACATTATAATTTCTATATTGTTGTAGCCTATACTGTTTGCATACAACACCTTCATGCACAGACAAAGAAGAATGACTGGACTGATCAAGAGGGTTGTTTTACGTCCTTTCATTGTGGTTGCTGTAGAATTTGTAAAATGTAATTTCTTGAATGCAGACCGTAGTGATCGAGGGTAGTCGGAAAGATAAAGGCGAGGAGAATGTTTGAAATTTGATATAAAGTTGTTCATGTCTCTTGTTAGAATAGATTTTAAACCTAATATTTTATGTATAATAGGTAGATACAAATTTCATCTTATAAATCGATATCGTAAAATTAAACAAGATTTAAACTTATTTTTTTAAGATAGGATAACAAGATCCTCTTTGCGTACAGTATAGTAGCATAACAAAGTGTAGAAGATGCTTTGTATATAATTCTAAAACATAATTTATAATCTATTTTAGTATTTGTGTTGACATCTTCCACAATGTGATGATGGTGTGTTGGAAATCCAACATAACCTAGTTGCAAAATCGAATTGTAAGAGTTTTCACTAATAGTATTATAATTCTTTGCAAATTATTTGATGTCAAAGTAGATGTGTAGAAGACACAGAACTCTTGAGTAGAGATACTACCATGATGCTGCATAATCAATGCTTCAGTCCAACTTATAAGGTTTTATATACAGAACTTGAGTCATGTTTTTTTTAATAAAAAAATATAAGAATATGTTGTAATAGCCTGAATGGTAAAGCCTCATCATGATTTCGGGGGTATTGTCTTGAGCCTATAAATTGTGTTTTGATTAAATTCGAACTTTTCCTTTCATTGATTTTTGGTCGCAATAGGCTTCACTTTACACTACCCTTTTTGACACTGATTGATTTATTTCTTTTGGTTTGTCACTTTTACGCAAATCCTCCAAAGTTGCATTCCAACCTCAAATTCATCAAGTTGTTCGGAAGGCAAGCAAAACTCATATCAGAAGCTAAATATTATTTCACAAATCTAGTGTAAGCAACGTCATTTATAGTTGACTTAAATGCCAAATCACTTTCAATGGACGAAATCAAATTTGAGGAGAGCATGCAAGCAGCCAAGTTGATGAATAAAGTCGCAAATGAATCATCCTCTGCATGTCAAATGAGCCAGCAACAGAATAACGAGAGCAGTTTCTAAGAGAAAATGCCCCACAAGCCTATATCTGTAAGAGAAAATGCCCCACAAACCTCGCCCTTTCTCCCTTCGTTGCCTCTTCCTTGTTTGTATCTACTAATAATACCATTTATATTAGAAGTTATTTTTTTTTTCCATCAGGCCATCTAGAGAAGAAGTAACATGTGAATCAATATACAAAACGAGTTTCCAGAAAAGAGTAGATGGTATGTGTTCCATCTCTACTATACTTCATGACCAATAATAGCAATATTATAAGGGTTGGTACTTTCTCATTGGATCTCCCAAAGCAATCAGGACAAGTCATAATTGGATAGCAATTACCGTCCTTGTGTTAATAGTGCAAGTTTTTAATGATACTGACGAAAACTCTGTATAAAGAATTTTTTAAATAACGTAGTGACCAGTTTGAATAACCGGTTCATAACAGAAAAGTACGTTAATTAACTTGTTGAAAACTTCCAGAGTTAAATGGTGTTAAAAAGATGAAGATACGTATCCATTCAACACCAGTACATGGACTACGTTATTTATAAATGAAGATACGTACTCTCCATACACACACATACAGAGAGATAGAAATCAATTTGTTCTAAAAAAACTAAAAGAATTGTTATGTCCTTGTTAACTTCCAAATATTGGTTCTGAAAAAACATATATCGATTACTTTTACGAACAGTCCACCAAATTAAGACCCCATCCATGATCCATGATCCATGAACCCTAATAAATATTCCTCATTATTATCTTCTCCATTAACTCCGCCATAGTTAACGTAGTTGGTCCTCCAAACCTTAATAAAGAATAATAGTTGTCTTAGACTCATGACAACCAACATAAAGCACATCAATATACCTTACATGATAGATTTGGTATGAAGATTTAGCCTTTAACAAAGACAAAAGACAACGAGCATGTGCAGATTTGGTCTTTCACTAAGCCAAAAGATATTCGAGTAATCCACATGCTGACATCACCAGAGGAACAAAACTATTTTTGTTGTACAAGTACTGACACACAAGATTATCCAAACAAATCAATGAGTGCTGAATACATGATAATTAATAGAGTATAATTCTCAAAAAGGCTAATTAGAAAGTGGGATGGTCATCAAGTTATTTATAGTTTCGACAAATGAGATACATAATATGTGATTATTCTTGTATACTTGTATTTATCTACATACACGATAAGCTCAACTTTATTATGGAAAGTCGCATTCCTTAACTTAAGTACTGCAGCTGTTCTCTAACAAGTAGCTTTTCTAACATTAAGAAATGGAGTCTGTAAATGTGCCTATAATATACATACACCGTATGTTCAAAGATTGATAGAATAATGCATCGTATTCACCTGCAGGCTTAGTCACTTGATCGCCTTGCAATTCTTCTAGAAATCTCTACGGAAGCAGACATCTACTGCGAGCTTTAATGTCAGAAAATGTACCATTTACTCATCCAAAAGTATTAAGGAAAATTAGGATTCATGTTCAAGCAACCACCTCGACAGTAGAAGAGTCCCTCCTGTAATTCACCCACTCAGAAAAAGTCGGAGCTTATTTGAACCTATGATAATGGAATTTGCGTAGTGTTCGTCAAAACTTATGGAATCAGCTTATTACATGTCTATAAGTTGTTTTCACCTTATTTTAATAAGCAACCTCTCTAATAAACATAAAAATAGCTTTTATTTGAAAAGTTTTCAATTATAAAAATAACTTCTACATAAGAGCTTAATTAAACTGTTTACTCAAACGCACCCTTACTGTAGTGGAAACTCCTTCTGGAGAAGGTCCAAATTACGACTATCACAAGCTTCTAACATGTCATTCCTAGAAGCACAGCTGGAAAATAGGATGAGACAGAAGGTAAGTCACGAGAATATAAAATCAACACCTAATTTAAATTATCACTTTCCTATTCTTGTCAGTAAAATCCTGCAATACTTCTCTCTGCTAATAATAATAGTAATAATATATATATATATAT
>Ga0209389_1003800_pt1 | contig 12319 bp, 6 predicted proteins | sample CowpearedBW_FD_187526 | JGI IMG/M metagenome (GOLD analysis project Ga0209389, IMG submission 187526) | Root nodule microbial communities of legume samples collected from California, USA - Cow pea red BW (SPAdes) (version 2) | ecosystem: Host-associated > Plants > Roots > Nodule | place: USA... | reverse complement strand
CACTCTCACATTAGGTTTAGGGTTTGCTAGTTAATCCTTTTTCATGTTTTTGTATTTGCTAAAGGACCCCTATGAACTCCTATTTAAAGGGTGCTCCTTGTCTTGTAAAAGGGTTGATCATTTTGTTTCTAAACTATTGTGTTTCAACCATTAAATTTTTGTGAGCTCTCCTTCCTAGAAGTGAACTCACCTTTGCCTTATCTTGCTTGCAAGTGGCGACACCATCACTCATCTCTAGGGCTTGGTTGGCTTAGATCCTCCCCTATGAGTGACGTGCTTCTTCCATGCTTCATCTTCTATGCTTTCCATTTTTAAAGTTTCTTCTTTCATTTTGGTTCTTTAAGTATTGTTAATGCCGTGTGAGTTTAAGCTTGAATCCAACTCTCTTCTTCCCTTCATGAGCTTGAGAAATGAACCTTCACATCTAGATAGCTTGCTATCTTAATGTCCAGTGGGAAATTTCAAAAAGCTTTCTTAAACAACTTCACCATATTCATAACTCTAAAAGAAAACAAGATAATCCTTCATCAATGTAAATGACACGTTTCAGTCTCATATCTCCACGTCACTGTGCTCTTAACGTCGTTTCTGCCATTTTAATGGAAAGGGCTTCATTAAAACAAAATATCAAAATTAGGGACCTAGTTAACACTTTTAAAAATTGAGGGACCAAATTAAAATTTACTTACGAAAATTGAGACCAAATGAATAATTTAACCTATTAAGAATACATGTTCTTCATCTGAAAACTCCATGAAGAAAGATGTGTTCTTTATGTAAAATTCAATGCAATTATATTCACAGGATATTTTAACCAATAATTTTGAAAGAATCAAAATAATACTTTCAAAATTTATATATTTAATTATGGTTACTAGTGCAATAAAAATAAGTACATAATTTAATATACTTATAATTAAATTACACATATGTAAATGATTGTCCTTCGTTCCTTTATATTCTTGAACTTATCAATAATTGTATCAAAAGTAAAATTTTTAACTATTTATTTTTCATTGTAAATAATCATATTATCATTCTATTTTATTCCCAATTTTGTTTTGATAATCTTCATTGCCAAAAATGATTTTTATGTTGTAGATATAGAAATAGGAAGAGTTAAAATAATACGAATTAAACAATCGATCAAGTAAACGTCCTTAACTTTCCCGTTCTTGTCAAAGATTAACAAATTTCAATCATGGTTGATAACTTCTTTAAATTTAGATGGTTAAGAGCATCAACAATAACATGTTGAAGTTAAAATTTTAAACTAATCTTGTCTTGCTCACTAAAATTTAAAGTATAAAATTTGTTCACAGGAGGGCATATCCTCAATGTTAAAAACTTTATACGTATCCTTAGTCACCAAAGCATTGCTTAGAGTTAAAAGATCCATTGTTAGGTCAATAAACCTGTCATTTAATTCTTGTAGCTACTTATCCATTATAACCAAAATTATATTCACCCTAAAATTATGTTCCATAGTGACATGATCTTTTAGATGTCGAGAACGACCATGACATGCAACATAAGTAGAATTGAAATCAGGAATATCAATGTCACGTTCACAAAAACAATATCACACCTTTCAATAAATTTTGATAACCATCCTCTCTCAGCTTTTGAATCAAACTTTTAGCAGAACAAACCAATTGCATAACATTTAGTATATCCCGAGACTATATCTACAAAGCTTGAAAAAGGCAATTAGTAATTACCATAATCTATTTCATCAATATGAACTCAAATGAAGACTACATATTAAATGGAACATCAACATCACCCCTTTGAGAATAAGTGATGAGCCATTATTTTTCCCTATTTTTTTACCGTTCTGTATCCATCTCGAGGAGTGTTTAGTGCTTAATGGTCTACTGTTAGTGCATTTTCATTTATTGGCTTTCATTGGGTCAATACTTCAGATTTTAATTAATTTGGATTTACTTAGTCTAATTTGCATTTCTAAATTATTTTTAGGTTTTGTTATGAAACATTTTTGGGCTAGGACATTAATTTTAGGCTAAAGAGAAGAGTGTCATGTTAGTGCCATATTATCTATGCCACATTAACCTTTATTTTCATGTCAACATTAATGTTGGGTCAACTTTTATTTCAGACCAATGGCAATTTTTAATTTCTTTCAACAATAACTAGGGTTTAGGAAGGGGGGTCTGATGTGACCATGTCCCAAACCAAGATTTTCGTATACAACATTCATTTTTTTAGGAGAATAGGCTCCTTTCCACATTTTGGCTTCTCCTTGCAACTAGGACAACACCCAATTTATTTTCTCTCTTCAAGTGGATAATGCAAAGCTTTGAGGTTCTGTTAATCAATGTTCCTTACTGTTTGAGTTTGATGTTTGTTGTAACATCCCGTCTAGATATTACGGTTTTAATAATAAATAAAGAAATAATAAATATTTTCATTTAATAATACCTCATTTCCCAAAACGTGGAAAATTTAAAATTTTATTACTGCCAAATATAATTCCAAAACCATAGTTTAGAAAACTGATATAATAAACAAAATGTCTCATGAGAGTTTACAATTTGATTCCAAAACATAATAACTAAAAAGAATCCCATGCTATCCCCGCTCCGTGGCTAAGTCTCACCAGTACCACCTACATCAACATCAGCTGCTCCCGTGTACCACGCACACGATCATCTCCATACACAAGCAGATAGGGTGAGCTTAACAAATTAAACATATAAAACACATATACATATGTTAATTACATGTAAATCACATTATAGATCTCACTCAATCACATTATAGAAATTCTTTCCTTTTGACTCTATCACGCATGGCCACAACCATGATATTTGCGTTCTACATCTCCTAGAGAGTACTTCAAGATGACCTGCTGTGATACCTATCAGCCACAACCGATAGAGCACGTGCGGGAAACCATTGCTAAGGATCATACACCGTAACGACAGGTGGAGTTCCCAAATACGAACATAGTTCGTAACGTCCGAAGACTACCAAACTCGTCAGCTATCTGCTGAGGAGGGCAATCCATCTAGACCCATCCGTACTAGCCACAACCAGCAATGTACTCACACCAACAACACTCGCTAACCCGAGCTCAACTCAAGGGTTCCTCGTGTTCATCCGCCATTCCGAGCTCAACTCGAGGGATGTCATTCCGAGCTCAACTCGAGGAATGCTACGTGCTTACCCATATCCCGAGCTCAACTCAAGGGATACGTTCTGAGCTCAACTCAAGGAACACCAGTAATCCCACCTTTGAAGCACCACTAAGAACTTTGTAGATCACGCATCCAGAAATCCAGCACTCAAGGCTACAACAGTCAAATCGCTTGGCCAAGGACATACCGCCAGGCGCTGTCAGCTTCCAGACCGCCTGGCGGGGGACGCGTACCGCCAGGTGCTAAGCACCTCAAAAACCTCCAATGTTGTCGACATCGCCTGACGGAACCACCTTCATCGCCAGGCGCCGCTTGCATCAGTCCACCCCTTTTTAGTGGCTATCGCCTGGCGGCTCAAAGCCCGCCAGACACCACACCAAAAGCCCGCAACTGACTGGTTTTACACATTATTATCCAGTCCCGACATTTTAATCATGTAACCACCTGCATTCAGATTTTTGAATTCACTATCATCTCGGTCAAAATAATTATATTCGTACCCTTAGGTGCCAACCAATATGCTTCATGACTTAAAAGTTTGTTATCCTCCTATTCTCCTAAAGGAATTTCCTTTCCCACCAATTAAAATATCTAATCATTTGTGCTCAACCATTGACTGTCATATCTTAGCCTATAACCAGTAACTATGGTACATGTTTACCAAATCCTCTCTACATCAAGGTATTTCTCTTTCCATCACAATTTTGGTAAGCCTTACTCATTTCAACCTTAATTTAGTGTTAGCCGTTCAGTAAAACATAAGGGCACCACCACTCATACTATAAGATCAAGTACCAAGAAGGTCTCTGCCTTAAACTTTCCATTTCACTTTAATACTTAGCCATCTTCAATATTTTCTCTCCCTTAACCTCACAAGTTCGAATCCCCTCTTTTATACTACCAGTTTCCAGTTAAGCCCCATCTATCTACATTTTCAAGTCCCCAATTATCCTCACTCACGTCCCAATTTGGTTTCTCGCCCACGCTCAGCACCCAAACCCACCAATCTGCATGTTGATACTGCGCCTGGCGGTAATCATAGTGCCGCTAGGCGGTTCCTGCAATTTCCATGAACCACCAAATTTCTCCATGCCCTGCGAAACCCATTTCAACACATTTATTCATTCTTTATGAAACAACTAAACTACCAAGTTTTCCTTAGGACAACAAAACCCCAATTGTTAAACCCTAACATCACATTTTCACTGTTCCATTCAATCGTGCCTTCTAACACTTAGAATTGTTAAACATTTGACATCAAAATCATTCACTAACAACTACAGTCAGCTTTTCCACCAATCAAACTCAGCCTAGAACCCCGAAACACAAAAAAGGAGCAAATTTGGCTCGCGTCGCCTGGCAGGTCACTCGCCACCGCCAGGCGCTTCATCCAAACCGAGAAAACTGGGTGATTTTCTATGTGTCGCTTGGCGGTCGGGAATGTGCCACCAGGCGGTTCCTTCTCCAAGAACCCAAAACCAACCAAAACAGATGTGTTGCCTGGCGGTGATTAATCACCCGCCAAGCGGTTTCTGAAAAAATTCTAGAAACGCAGAATTTCAAGAAATTAAACAGTGTACAAGCATCCAATTTACCATACATCACATATTATTAACAATACAAATAAAACAACGGAGTCTAGCTCCCCTAACCTGGATCCTTTTGCCTAAAACTTTGACACTTGAGAGTTCCTTTCAACCACCAATGGTCTCCCTTGACTTTCTCTCCAAATTCAGCTGCTCTACGTCAATCTTCCACACCACTCCTAGTCTGAATTCTCTCACAATCGTTACAGAACAATTGCAGGCTCAAAAACCCTTCTCTCTCTCCCTTATTCTCTCTTTAATTGCTCTTAATTTTGAGTTAATGGTTCCAAAGCGAAAAATGGCTTAATGCATGGGATAATTTACATTCAATGGTTAATTATGGTCCATTTTCTAGCCCTTCTTGGTTGCTACTCCAGCTAGGGTTTCCCTTAACCCTTCAAATTCAAGTCAAAACTCCATTTAGCAAAAATAAAGTTTAATTTGGGTTCTCCAAGGCTTGAACTCATAACCATGCCAATACCAAGAAAATGCCAAACCATCATGCTAATTCATGTTTTTTACTAATACAATTCAAGCACTATCTCATAATAAACATGATCAATCATACTATTAAAACAATAATAATTAAATAACACATAAATGACATACCTCTCAACCATTTGAGCTAGTACTTTTCCACGTCATACTAATCATAATTTAATGTCATAAAGGCTTCCACTACCCACATTTATTAATTAATTAATTAATTAATTAAATTCCACGGGTCTTACATTCTCCCACCTTAAAATTTTTCGTTCTCGAAAAAGAGAACTTACCGGTGGTTAAGATGAACACTATATGGTTATACTTGTGGCAGTCGTAGCTTGGTAATGTGTTGGTTTGTTCAGGGCTATAAATGGTGAATATAAAGAGGTTACCTACTTATTTGGGGTGCAAAATCTGTTCTATGTAGAAACCATAGGGGTTGTTCCAGCTATTGAACATTCTCAACTGGCTGGATATAGGTGTGTTTGGTTGGAAAGTAATTTTATATTTTTATGTAAAGCTTTTTCTTCTATACAAATTGTTCCTTGGTAACTTAGAAGAAATGGAGAAAGTGTATGGATTGTGAACGAATTGAGTTTAAGTAATATTTTCAAAAGAAGGTAAGTGGTATAATACCGGGCATTCTACGATAGCTCTTGATTTCTTCCATAACAAGTTTCAATTTTCTATCTTTAGAGTTCTTTAGTTCTTTGATAGGAATTTTTCATTTCTTTTTACAAACATGATAGTTTGGTTTGGCCTCTTCATCTTTTTTGTATTCTGTTTTTTTAATGATATTTTTCATGTGATGATTCATTTGCTTTTGGAGTGTGAACTTAATTGAAATGATTCATAGTAATACGTGACATGTGTTTACATAAAAAAATATATCAATACTTATTATACTAAATTAATTATTTATCCTGTATTTTTAAATCTTTTCTCTTTTATATTTTCTAAATTATTCTTTTATATAGAATTAGTGATGATTATAGTTTAGCTTTAACGAAAAAAAATGAAAGCAAACCCAAACTAAACAATAACTCCACGTAATACACTTTCAAACTAATCGTAAAATTTTCAATCAACAATAACATAATGAGTTATATTATTGTTGTACACAAATTGTTTATTCATTAGTTGAACGAAAGTATTGTACAACTGTAAGCTACATAGCATAATGTTACAAATTGCGCTTTAAAGACAAAAATTTATAATGCAAAACTCCTCACCGTGCGACTTCCCGAAGAGAACGAGAATCTTTATTCTTAGACGATATAATCTTGAATTGGAATTCTCTGTTCAATTTTTTCTGTCGTCTCTCTAACTTAACTTTAAAATGTACCGATTTTAATATTTTAAAACATATTAATTTTTTTTAATATAAAAAATCCATATAATTGAAAGATAAAGCAAATAAATAGCACACAAAACTCAATAAAAAATTCAAGTATAGAATCTTGCTAGTGGTGGCAATTATTGCGTGGACTAATGCCTTCATTACCTGCCAAGACCAAATACTTGTCTTTCCTGGTCAAGTTGGTGCATGCAAACCCTAAAGATTTGCATATCTCCTTCTGCACAAAATTGGCCACTTCAATCTTTGATTTTCCACCACCTTGACACGTTTCTGATTGTGGTAACATCCCCAGAAATTTTATGGTATATGTAGGATTTGGATTCAAGAAGTGGAAAAATGGGTCTAAACATTTATACCCGCTTGCTGTTGTTCCATAAAACATGCTAACCTTAACATCAATAGCCACAGGAATAATGTTCGCTGTAATCTCAGCAAACAAAGGACTAAACCTTAACAGATAAGGTTCCCTGCAAGTTGTTCCCTCAGGACACACCACAAGGTTTCCTAGGCTAAGCAATTTGTCCATTTTTTCTCTGTCTTTCTCTCTGTCCCGTGTTAGCCTTATAGTTTTGATAGGGGACACTGTTTCACTTAATCTACTTAGGCTGTATGTGACTGTAGAGAGAGGTTTCCCTAGAACAATTGAAACGTAAAGTGGGTCAAGCAGGGTTTTGTGATTGCACACATAGAGCATACCCTTTTCCTTTTCTTCATTCTGGATTAAAGACTTTGTGTTTTGGGGTCTTGAAAACGTGGTTCTTGTTCCTGTGAAGGCCAATATTGGAGCCGACACATTTAGGGGCAATGTTATGCCTATTGTAAATCTGAGTAGGCAAAGAAATAGTCCAAAGGGTAACCAAATGAACAACACTAGAGAAGATGCAAGTGTTGGCCTGAAAGCCAATCTTCCGTCATGGAAGATCAATGGCTTTGGATACTTCTCTCTCGAAAGAATGTCACAATTTCTCTTCTCATCAGTTATGCAAACCTCCTGAAGAAGAAATCAGAAAAGATACTTTTACAACTCTTTTTCCTATAATCCATTCACAACACTTTTTGATAATAAACAATAATTAGCTTATACTCATTGTAAATATATTATGTGGTTAAATATATTTTTACTATACCATTTGAAATATTTTTATTTTAATATTAATTAAAAATGTGTTTGAAATGTAAAATAAATTTAAAAACATTCAATTAAAAAATTAAATTCAAGTGTTTCTAAAATTAAAAAACTAAATTAAATCAAAATTTTAAAAATAAATTAATTTTAATTTTCACTTAAAATTAAAAAAAAATATATCGATCATTATATTATAAAAAAAATAGTTAAAAGTAATCCATTAGATTAAACAAAACTCCACATGTCTTTCTTTGCCTCAAAAAATTTTATTTAGCACAAAAGACACATAAGATGAATGATTTGACTGCTTTATATATTTAAAAAGTACCAAACCTTGGATTCTTGGTGAAGTTGTCGTTGGTCAATAAACTCAACATGGTTTCTATCTACCGTATCAACACTGTTGTTGATGTTTTTCCCTGTGGTGCCTCCATTAACTTCACATGAGGGGACTTTATTTTGATTTTTGTTCTCATACACTCCCATAAAGAAACCACTGAAACACTTCAACTCTTTTGCCATGACTGCCTCAACACCTAAATAGTCTTTCAGGAAATTTTCGACCATGATCCTAGGAAACTGAGTAGTTGCCACTTTTCTCTCATAACACATCAGAGCTTCAATTCCTTCACCTCTTATGTCTTCTAAGAAGAACTTTGGCAGAACAGCTGATCCTGCTCTGAACGTGTCCTTTCTGATGCCAAAAAAGCACAAGAAAACCATGATGTTTAAGCCAAGTTGGTCTTCACCCACCAGCCAGACCAAAGGGTATGAAAGAAAAAGGATAACAGATCTTAGTATCCCACCAGCTTCAAAAGCAACTAACATGAAGTAAGGGAATAAGGAATTTGGTCGTAACAGAGTGCCCTCAAAATCAAAAACTAGTGTTTCATTATTTCCCAGTTTTTCTTTCTTCTGGACGAAAGAACTGGTTCTCATTTTGCTGCAGTTGGGGTTCATTGTGCGACATAGGAAGGAAAATCTCCGAAGTGGCACAACAATATATAGACAAGAATTGAAGAATGACATATTTTTTTATTATATTTCTATGGAAAAGAGTCACACTCGTCTATTTTGATATCTTAAATATAAAGAGAAGGATAATTAACTTTGAATAAAAAAGATGAATTCAAAATTAACGAGAATTTTAAAGCAATAATAGAAATTATTGAAAAATTTATATCATCAATTAAATTAATTATTTTTCTTAAAAATATAAATTAGTTGGTATAATATTTTGAAATCATTTTCAAAAGTAGTTATCATATTAAATCAGTATTTAATACATTGGCTAAGTACTAGACATGCAAGAATTACTTAAATTGTATATAAAAAAATTATATAATATTATAACTACTTATATATTATTTTATATTATGGATGAACATTTTAATCTTATTAAAGAAACTACAAGCTACGTATACTTATTTTCTCTGTTTTTATTTTTACGAATGTTTGTTAGGTTAAGTGACTAGACGATCTAGTATGATGATTTAACTTGACCTAATCCAATTTTAATATATTAGGTTAGATTTAGTTTAATTGGTATATTGTTCTCAATATTTGTGAGTTTATTTAACGTGATTCCTTAACTTTTATCTTTGTTTTTGATTCGGTCTTTATTTTATTTAAAATAATTTTATTTCACCCATTTTGTTTGGAAGATGACTATGAGCTAATTTTTGGTGGGAGTTGGTGTCTAAGACTTGTTCCCACATCAACATCCTCTTTGCCATCTTTCCCTCCTACTCCCACGATATCTTCTTCTCTCTCACTGCTTCCAACTACTCACCCAGGGGTGGACCTTAGAAGGATGGGAGAGCTTTTAAGAGTATATGTTAATTTTTTTAAAATAAATTTTTAAATTTTTTATATAGAATTTTATTTCTTTTATAAAATATAATATTCAATTTTAATCTATTATAAAATATAAAATTAAGTTTAATAAGATTAATAATTTGTATTGAGATATTTTTCTTTTTCTTCTTCATTATCTTCTAAGTTTTTCAGTATTCATCTTCTAGTATATCTTTTAAATTTGAGAAAAAAGAAAGAAAGCTACATACAAATTCATTCTCTGTGCTTTCATTTCGGTTCTCTCCCATTTTTGAATATAAAAAAAAGGTAATTTTTTGCTGTCTATTAGTAGTAAAATAGTTTGATATTTAGTACTTTTTGCATCTCATGAGTTTTTTGTAGATTTATTTTTGTATGAATATAGAAGGAAAAGTTATGTACTATATGTTTGTTCATAACCACCTTTTAGCATATATTTTTCTTTTAGTAATTACTCTTTCGATTCTCGATTAGATTTTGATAAATTAGTTTTTAGTCTAAATTTTTTTAATATATTAGTGAAGAATAAAATAATACATTCATTTCTTTTAATGCCTAATAATAATAATCCAATTGTTGAAATAGATAAAAGTTTCATATTAATTCTTTGAAACTTATTTAAAAAATATGTTCTCAAATATGGGAATATCCCATGAGGGAAGAGATGAAATTATAGAGAAACTTTTAAGATGAGTTTTATATCAAATACAACTTTAAAGCTATAATTATTTTAAAGAGAAACATACAAAGATATTTTAATAATAAATTATATATACTCTTGTTATATTAGTGACAATGATTAACTATATAAATTTTGAGTATATTATTTTGATTCTTACAAATTTCTTTTATCAAGATCCGTCACTATGCTCACCCTCTCCCTTCTCTACTCCTCTACTACCATCCCAACCTCCCTTTTCCACTCTCACTCCAACCTTCTCTATCACTGGCTATAGGACACCTTCCTCTCTATTAACTCCCACCTCCTCATTGTTGTTCTCTCCTCACCGGTCTCTACTTCTCCCGCATCCGCCCTTTCCCTTGTTGGCTTCAAAGCCATCCTTCTCGAGCTCTATGTTGTCGAGACCGGTTCCCACAACAACACATCCTTTAATGTAATAATCCTTAATCTCCCCCACTCCCCTAGCTACCATGTTCTTCTTCAAAAACTCCAATGTCAAAATCTAAATAGCTAATTTTTAGTAATCAATTTTTTTTAGTAGCCAAAATCATAGGAGCTAATTTTATAGACCAATTTAGTAACTAATTATAATTTTTTATTCATAATAGTGACTCTTTTAGTAACCAATAATTTTTAATTTTGTAAATTTGTATCTAAATTGGTTACTAATAATTATTGGTATTATTTAGAAATTTTCTTGTAGTGATATTCATGCATCAAATATGTTGTGACTTTCATTAATTTACACTTTAGGTTATATTTACTACAATATTGATATACTAATTTTGTGATATAAAATTGTTAATTTTTAAAAATTGTATCATGTTTCTTTTCCTGAATTACTTTGATTAAATGTGTTATGAATTAACCTTAATTGTTTCAAATTTTTAAATTTTAATAAAAAATATCTTTTTCAAAATATTAACTCGATTGATTAAACCCAAATTAATTTTCTCAAGGGTGGGTTGAGTTGAGTTCGGTCTAACACAAAATATAAAAATCCAACCTCAAATTTTTCTATTAAATTTAATATTGATTTTTTTCTAAATGATACCCCATCAAATATGTGAATTTCCTTACCTATTTTTTTTTATCACACATCAGAAATATTTATAATATAATTTTTCGTTCATGTTTTTGAAATAACATATAACTACTATTATTGATGTGCCTAAATATTTTCACTAAGAATCAATAATAATGATAAATTATCCTTATTTTATTCTCCATCTTATTTCCAAATTATCATAATTACAATATTGTTTCTAGTCCTTTTTTGTCATCAAAATTTTATTGTTGCTGATATTGAATCGTAATCTTTTACACCATCATATCGTGATCAAATGACTTTAAATTATAATTACTAAGAGTAAATACTTTGCTTTTTTAAATATTTAATACAGCTTCAAAGTACCATCCTCCGTTAAGCAACAATAACTCACACTAATTGAATAGTAATTTAAGAAATTTAATGTAAATAATAAAAATATGAATAAATAAATAAACAACAAATTCAAATATGAAAACTAAAACTAGTATGACAAATACTGAATATAAGGAGGAGAGGTCAATGAGAGGTGTGGCAGTTTCCATTTTTGTTTTTGTGTCGGGGAATTTGGCAGAATTGGGATCGAGTCCCATATCGAATGGAATTTTGAGTAGCATACGCAAATTATTATAAAAAATTAGAAATAAAATAACAGTAAAGTATCTACATCAGTCCATCGATAATAATGTTCCCAACTGTCCATCTCTTCATTGTGACGTTCACCTACTTTTTGTTATCAAGTCTCTTCATGAACATTACCTATAGCAAACTTTTTTTATTTTTTGAATGAGCATGTGAAATACCTAATTTTAAAAGCCATTCTCTTAAAAATGTCTCAGCAATATTGGATACATTAATTCCCCATAAGATCTGTCTAATATTTATCGCTATATACTATCGATGTTTTATCTAATGATATAAAAATATACTCTGAAATAAAATATAACTGTATAAAATTTTGATATTTTATGATAATATATATATATATATATATATATATATATATATATATATATATTTTACAAAAAATTTTT
>Ga0209389_1003799_pt1 | contig 12319 bp, 8 predicted proteins | sample CowpearedBW_FD_187526 | JGI IMG/M metagenome (GOLD analysis project Ga0209389, IMG submission 187526) | Root nodule microbial communities of legume samples collected from California, USA - Cow pea red BW (SPAdes) (version 2) | ecosystem: Host-associated > Plants > Roots > Nodule | place: USA... | reverse complement strand
AATTTAAATAAAATAAAAATAAAACAAGATGAAAATAAAAATAAGAATAAAAGATATGTATATATAATAAAAATAAAATAAGATAAAATTAAAGTTAAAATAAGATAGAAAGTAAGAATAATAAAAAAATATATTTATACTCTATGTTTACTTTTTTTTATTTTTCCCTTCTCGTAATTATTTTCAAAGTAAATTTTTTTTATTTTTTACCCAGACGAAATTGGGTGTTGACAGTTAGTCTTCAAACATCTAAGGTCATTATCTTGTCAAAGACTAGGGCCTCCTACTACTCTCACAACTTGAGTCAGTCCGCTCTGTGTGAGTAACTGACTCTTTAGAGTTTCAGGATGTAATCCTTACGTGAATCCTTACCTAATTTTATACATTGAGGCACCACCACGAAACCTTACTAAGAGGTTCGTGGAATTACGTCCATCACATAAGGCACCACCATTAGGTCTCACCAAGAGGTTCATGGAATTACGTCCATCACATACGACACCACCATGAGATCTCACAAAGAGGTTCATGGAATTACGTCCAACTCATATTATAGCCATTTCTCACCAACCAACCATAGATTTATCATGCGTACCAATCTCATACCAATATACAACCAACCACCCAATCATGTTTCATACGCATATTCATACTAAGCTAATCAATTCCAGCCCATAAATCATTTAATACATGTATATTCACACATTTCATGCTTTAAATAGGGTAATCCAATCAATTATGTGACCATAAATCAAAAATAGAGAAGAAACAGCACGTGAGCACGTCCCTGCACAATTCTCACTCAGCCTGGAAGCACTTGCTCAAGCAAGAGAGGTTCTCTCGCTCAGGCGATCTCCTTTCGCCTAGGCAAGAGCTTGAGCAGTGGAATAATGAGGTTTTCGTGTGTTCTCGCTTAGACGAGACCTCCTCGCCTGAGCGAGGTGACTTTCGCTCAAAACGGGAGTTCGTCGCTTGAGCGACAATGCAAGCTAAAACCTGGGAGGGTTTTTGGTACTCTCACTTGGGCGAGAATATCAAGTTTCTCCACTATTCGCGCAGACAAGCCAAGAAAACAGTACAAGGCCACATCCAGTTCAATCTCATGCAAGCACAAACGTCAATCAAGCATTTTAATCATGAAACGGAAGCCAAACAATAACATATTGCAAAGATGTGAGAAACCCTAGCTTCCCTTACCTGGATATATGCTAGCAGACAACGATAAGCACCCAACAAAGAGCACCACAACTCCAGGAACAGATTAAGAAGCTGAAAAATGCATACCAGAACGAAGATAGTGTTATAAGGCCCTATACAGAACTGACACACTCGAGATGAAAAAGAGGAAAAATGATGTTCGACTTACTTGGAGAAGGCTTTTGACTGGCCCGTAGGGGAACTGACTCAAACCTTAGCAGACCTCACGTGTGCAGTACTAAGAGGGAGGAGGAAGTTGGTATGTTTCTGAAAAATGAGACACCAAAAGTGAATTAGGATTTGAAAAAGGTTTTTAGGCATCCTATGGGATGGCCTTAGGCATAACAGATAAGTTTAGTCTCTTAAACATTAAGAGTGGAAAAAGTGGGCCTTACATTCTCCCCAACAGCAAAAATTTTCGACCTCGAAAATTAAGACTTACCAGAAAACTGATGTGGATGTGACTTCCTCATATTCTTCTCTAGCTCCCAAGTAGAGTCATCTGTCCTTTAGTCCTAGATGACCTTGACAAGACTGACTGGTTTTCCTCGGCGTTATTCCACCCAACGATCCTCAAGAGCAATGGGTGGTACTTCCATTGTAAGATCCTCCCTGATTTGTACATCCTCGGCTTCCAACACATGAGATGGGTTGAATACATACTTCCTTAACTACAAGGCATGAAATATTGGATGGAGATTGGCCAACTAGGAAGGCAAAGCAATCTCATAAGCCACAAGCCCAATCCTTCACGAGATTTGATAAGGGCCAAGAAACTTAGGAGAGAGCTTCCTCGATCGGATAGCCCTTCCCACGCTAGTGGTTCGGGTCACCCTCAAGAATATGTGATCTCCACCATGAATTCCAAGGGTCTCCTCCTTCGGTTTGCATAAGCCTTTTGCCTACTCTGAGAGGCCTGTAACCTATCCCTCACCATCTTCACTTTCTTTGTAGTTTGTTCCAAAAATTCATGTCCAACTAGCACTAGTTCTCTATCTTAGTACCAACACAGAGGGATCCTGCACTTCCTGCCATAAAGGGCCTCATATGACGCCATGCCGATGCTCGCATGGAAACTATTGTTGTAGGTGAATTCTATCAAAGGAAAAAATTCATCCCAAGCACCCAAATGATCCAACACGCATGTCCTCAATAGATCCTCAAGTGACTGGATCGTTCTCTCGGACTAGCCATCAGTCTGGGGATGGTAGGCTGAACTCATAGTTAACTTGCTACCTAAAATACTCTATAACGTTTGCCAGAAACGGGAAGTGAACTGCAGATCTCTATCTGAAACTATGCTCAACGGTACCCCATGTAATCTCACTATTTCCTTAATGTACAGTTGAGCTAACTTGGCCATAGAGATTCTCAGGTTCATTACCAAGAAATGGGCACTCTTGGTCTATCAATCCACCACAACCCAGATCGTATCGTGACCTCTAAAGGTTCCTGGCAAATGGGTCACAAAGTCCATAGCTATGCTATCCCATTTCCGCACCAGTATGTTCAAAGGCTATAGAATTCGACCAGGCCTCTGATGTTCTACCTCTGCCTTTTAACATGTCAAACATGCGGATACAAACTGAGCTACATCCTTTTTCATGCCCTGCCACCAGAAAGTCTCCTTAAGATCTTGGTACATCTTAGTCATGCCAGGATGCAAACTAAGACGAATCTTGTGTCCTTCCTCAAGGATCAACCTTTTAACCTCATCATCTTCAGGTATACACACCCTGCCTTTGAATCTCAATACACCGTCACTGCCCAAGGCAAAATCCTTTGCTTCACCTAACCCAAGCAACTCTCTCACCCCTTTCAAACTAGCATCCACCAACTGCTTTTCCTTAACCAAGTTCAGAAAGTCACTAGATATAGTTAGGGTACTACATCTAATGGACTCAGATCCCAACTCAACTTGTAGCTTCATATCTTTGAACCTCTATAGCAACTCCAACTCCTTGATCATCAGGTGTGTTGTATGCACTGTCTTCCTACTCAAGGCATTTGCCACCACGTTTGCCTTTCCTGGATGGTAGAAAAATTCGAAATCATAGTCCTTCAAGAACTTTATCCATCTCCCTTGCCTCGTGTTCAGCTCCTTCTGATCAAACATGTATTTGAGGCTCTTGTGATCACTGAACACGCAAAACTGGGCACCATAGAGATAGTGTCTGCAGATCTTCAAGGCAAACACCACTACTACTAACTCTAGGTCATGAATAGGGTAGTTCTTCTCATGTACCTTAAGCTACCTCGAAGCATACACCACTGCCTTATTCTCCTGCATCAATACACAACCGAGTCCCTGATGAGAGGCGTAACAATAAACCTCAAAGGGTTTATCAATGTCAGGGATCACTAACACTAGGGCACTCGTCAACCTTTGCTTAAGCTCTCGAAAGCTTTCTTTACACCTATTAGTCAAAGCAAAAGGTTGGTCCTTCCGGGTAAGTTGTGTCAAAGGCGCCACTATTTTGAAGAATCCTTCTATGAATCTCCTATAGTAGCCAGCTAAACCCACGAAGCTCCTGATCTTTGTTGCTGACTTAGGACTTTCCCACTTTATCACTGCTTCCACTTTTGCTGGATTTACAACAATACCCTGTGTAGATATCACATGCCCCAAGAATTATACTTTCTCCATCTAGAATTTACACTTGGACAACTTCGCATACAACTGCTTCTCCCTCATAATACCAAGCACTAACCTTAGGTGCTCGGCGTGCTCCTCTTGAGTCTTGGAATAGATAAGTATGTCGTCAATGAAAACCACGACAAACTTATCTAGAACTGCCTTGAAGATTTTGTTCATGTAGTCCATAAATACAGCTAGAGCATTGGTCACACCAAAAGGCATAACCACATACTCGTAGTGCCCATATATGGATCTAAAGGCTGTCTTCTGGACATCTTCCGCCTTCGCCAAGATCTGGTGATATCCCGACCGTAAATCAGTCTTTGAAAACACCGATGCACCATGTAACTGATCCATCATATCATTTATTCTTGGAAAGGGGTACTTATTCTTGACAATCATCTTGTTCAACTACCTATAGTCCACACACAGGCATTAGCTCCCATCCTGCTTCTTCACCAAACACACTAGTGCTCCCTATGGCGAAGTATTGGGTCATATAAACTATTTTCCTAATAACTCCTCTATCTGTTTCTTGAGTTCCACCAACTCCGCCGGAGCCATACGGTAAGGAGCCATCGATACTGGATCGGTTCTTGGTACCAGATCAATAGAGAACTCGACTTCTCTACTTGGAGGCAACTGATGAGTGCGTATTTTTGCCCTTATTTAATGTCTAATTCTTGGTATTTTAATTGAATTTGCGTGTTTAAAGATTGATTTAATTGGGATTTCCTATAATTGGGTTTATTGAGCATCATATACAAAAACATGTTAAAAATAGATTTTTAGTTGCATAAATGTTCTTTGGATATTTTGAGGCATGTTAATGCAGCTGCAGCTAAGTTGAGTTCATGGAGGTGTGGAAATAAATTGATTAAAGCTTCATGACACCTTAAAGATACATCCAAGAAGAAGAAATTATCAAAAACACAAAATTCCAAGCCAAGCATTGCATGAAGACGGCAAGAAAAGCTTGAAAAAGTGAAGAAGTTTTTCCTCTCTTCTTGGTTTAGCCAAACTTCTAAGAACGAGGAGGAAACTGGTCCGTTTCTGAAAAATGAGACACGAAAAGTGAATTAGGGCTGGAATAGGGTTTTGGACACCCTATGGACTAACCTTAGACCCAAGAGACAAATTTAGGCTCTTAAACATTAAGAGCGGAAAAAGTGGACCTTACACTAGTGTTTTGAGTTTCGGAGTACATATTTCTCAATATAAGCTCTTAGATTCCTTGATTTGAAACTAATGAAACCATCAGAGCGATCGCCTGGGATTTAGCCGTGTTTTTGCATCTCGACAAATATGAAGTTTTTTATTTCTTAAAAGTGTTTTTTAAATCACGTAATTTGAAAGTTTTTTTAACTTTGAGATTGTGAAGTTTTATTTTTAAAATGTATAATCTAAAAGTTTTATTAAATTGTGTAATTCAATAATATTTTTTATTTGAATTTTTTTTTTTCGAAATTCATATTCCGAATGTCAAAATTATGACTTCACACGACTGTGCAATCTTAAAGTTTTATTGACTTCTAGTTTGTGCAATTCAAATGTCACTTTTTGAATGAAAAATATTTATAGATTATATAGTTAAAAAAGTCCCTTTTTTCATAACAAAAGCTCCTAGATTATGTAATCTGAAACTGTTTTTTGGACTATATAATCCAGAATTATCTTTCGAATTGTACAATATCGAAGTCGTAGTGCCTTTCAGCTTAAAGTTTTTATGAAAAAAAAACTTGAATTATACAATTCATAACACTTTCTTCCTTGAATCCATCTATGACATAACACATAGACAAGAAAGGTGACAATTACAAGGACCGGCAACAGCAAAGGGTAATGGAAACAAGAGACACAATTTGGTCTTTTAATAACTCCATGAGATGCACACAAAAAAATATAGGAGTCTAGAAAGAAATGGCCATACCTTTGTTTGATATGATAGTATAATTGTCCAATGCACTAGCCACAAATGTCAACAATCAGTATTTTCAATCATGGGCACAAGCTTTTTCTTTGTGCACCCACATAATTTCTATTTGTACCCTTATAATTTCTATTTGTGCCCTCATAATTTTCAAAATAACATTTTACCTTTTGTAAAATTGACTTTGGGATAACCTACTCTCGATATCTCCCATTACAAGATTTCTAGAATTTCCAAAAGAGAAAATTGTTATAGAATTCACAATAACTTTGTCTTTGATTATGTTAGGTTACAAAGTACTAGAAAACTAGTATGATCGACCTTTTAAGTCCTCAATTTTAATTGCTAACACAATTTTTCTTTTATTATTTTTCCCAAATCATCACAATTCTAATTTTATACGTGTATTGGTATATATTTTTAAGATATCATTAGATATTATTAGATACAATATTATGTGTATTTGAACTCATAGCATATTTTTTTATGATTTTTCACAATAAATACATTGTTGTATATTCTACACAATAGAATTAATTTTTATGCCTATTTTTTAATTATTTTAACATGATATTTAAAGCTAGGGTTTACTGGTAAATCCATTATTTTCTTTTTATCACCCAAAAAACGTCGCCACCGACTGCCGCCAGAGCCACTGTTCGGATTGACAACACCACCAGTCGTATCATCTTGACTAGATGATGACTATGTCATTGATATCACATTGATCAGATCTCCCAATACGATCTAACGCGTCACATGTGGCGGTGCGTGTAGCCCCTTCTCCAAGCAACCACATACAATGAAATTGTTGTCCCCTCTTCATTCTCAATCTATGCTTGTTGACCGAATTGGAGATCTTTGTTTTTTAATGTTTTCTCTCTCCTCTTATATGGCCTATTCTACTGTCACTCTTTTAATTCGTTAGTCTATACGAATTATGTTATTATGCATCTACATATTGATAAATTGGATGACACTAATAATTAGAGTTAGGAATTAGACATTAAACTTTGGCTTAAGAGTTAGGGATATGTTGATCATCTTACCTAGAGTGTGAATACTATTGATGCTAGTGAAGTTTCTTGTTGGTTGTAAATTTATGCTCAATTGTCATTCTTAAGTCTATTATTTGCTCCTCTTTTAAACATATGCTTTGTGCCTACAAAACATGTTTAGAAGTTTAGGAATAGGAAGAATTATTATACACCAATGACACTCAACGTAGTTATGGTGTTTGCTCACAATGTTCTCAATGTGGTTGCTCCCAAACATCATTGCCCAATGGTTGGGTGTCTAGGTAAAATTCATTCTCTTCTTCATGCCTTTAATGAGGTTTTACCTCCTACCTCCACTCCATCTTAAGAACTAGAGCAAAGGTCAAAGTTCTTTATGTTATTGGCTTTATATGGACTTTCTAATTGTTATTCCCATATTTGTGGTCATATTTTGAGATTCCCCATTGTACCCAAGTTTAGTTTTACTTATTTCACCCTTTTGTATGTTCCAAGTAAACTAAATGTTGATATACTTGGTTCAATTGATGATTGCAATCACCCTCGTAAGCCAACTATGAGGACCCAATTTTGTCCGGCTTAATAAAAATCTCTTATGAAATAAAGAAATAAAGAAATGAAAAATAAAAAATATAAATAATTAATAAAGAATTTTTTGTTCATTAGGCTCAATTGTTTTTGACATTTCCAACCTTCTATTTGTGTTTTTCTTTTACACCTTGATTTTTATTCTTTTAGCCCATTTTTTTTACACACCCACACTACCCTTTGGTTTTCTGCCTCCTCTTTACTACTTTTACCCTATCTCTTTGCTTTTTTTACCACATTTGTTCGAGATGGAGAAAATAATGATATGATTATGATAATTTGAAGCATCATCTCTTTTAATTATTAGAATCAATATTACTAATGGTGATTGATATTGTGCTTTGATTTGATTCCCCATGATGTGATCTTATTAGGACCAATTCTTGCTTTTTACAATTCTTTGTAATTAAGGCGAACTTTATTGTGAGATCATTACCTTATAGTTATAGTATTGTGTATATAAACACATCAAGTAGGAGGGGCAAGAAGGGTGAGGGAGGAGGATTCTAGATACTTCACTCTTTTTCCGATCATAATTCATAATACTATTTCGTCAACTTTTTTTTCACTTTAACACGACTAGGAGGGGAAGGTTGTTACTGACGTGGATTCTTAAGCAAGTTTCGCTGAATGTAAGTTCCTCACTATATTGTGTTGAATTATTGGCCTATTTGTTACTTCTCGTATTGCGTTTTAAGTGCACATGTTGTTTTAACACTTCCTATTATGTAGAGGCACAATAATATGCCCAATCTTCATCATTTTCACCAATCTCTCTTGTCATTAATACACCCACCACACATTAATTATTCATTACACCATGTGTTTTGTTAACTTTGCACACCCTCATTGTTTTTATTCCATCTTTGCCTTTCTTTTAATTTAACTCCAGCTCTTCGCAGACCCACCTAAAAAAAATGAAAATGATGATTAAAAATAATGTCATTTTAATACTATAAAATATAAAAGATAAAAAAATATAATAAACAATTTAAGAAGAATGGAAAAATTATTTTTCTTGTAGTGTCTATTCGAACCCTCGCATCACGTGATACCTATTAAAAAACTTTTTGTTCTCCTAAATATATATAAAAAAGAAGTATAAGGGATTAAGAAATAAAAATAATTTTATTTGTGTATCTTTAGTGTCGATCCGATCGCTCACGTTGTGTGACACTCATTTCAAATATTTTAAAATACCAAAAAAAGGGGTTTTCAAAATTAAAAATTAAGAATTAAGTCAATAAAAATATAAAGAAAGGGATTTTCAGAATTAAAGTTAAGTTAGTAAGAAAAAAAGGGTTTTAAGAATTTAAAATTAAGTCATTAAAAATATAAAAAAAGGTATTCATAAGAACTATGTGATCCCTGATTCTCCATTATGAATGGAGATACAAGATCAATCATTATCAGGTTCAATTTAAAAAAAAAATCAATTCGTTTTCAAATAGTTTTCTAAATAGTCTTTTTATAAAGAATTATGTGACCCTGATTCTTCATTGTAAATGGAGATACGTAGGAACAAGGATCAACCCTTATCGGGCCCTAAACAAAAGTATTTTTGCTTCTTTTGAGTATTTTCTTTTTATTACTTTTGGGGAAAATAAAAATTAAAAACAAAACACATCCATTTGTATATTTAATTAAAGGTATTATCTTTGGATGAGTGTTGTAGGGTGATAACACTTTCCCTAAGTGTAACCGACTCCCGGGCGCAAAATCTGTTTTAATAGATCTTGTTTTTATTTTTATGGTTTTCCATAGTTTTCCCAAAATAACTATGGTGGTGCCTCCAAGCTTTTGCTTTATCGATTTATATTTTATTTTTGGTTCGTTGTTCTGTCGCATTTTTGGTTGCGACGTCGGGCAAATGGCATCACAATTGTGAATATTGTCACAAGCTAGGTTACGAGATTGACAATGTTATGTCTTACATGGTCATCCTCCTCGATCTACTATAATTGTCGAAAGTAATCCTCCTTCATAACCATCTAATGTGGATCCTACTTCATATCGTAAGACACCTTCCTATTTGCAATGAATTTTCCAAATGGTATGAGGATAATCAGAACTCTAGTTCCATTACTTTTGTTGCAAATATAGATACATCTTTTATTGACCTAACTCACTCTACCCCCCTTAGGTGCCACAAATCAGATTACTAGTAACAAATCTTTGTTTTCATCTCAATTTTCTACTAGTTATTTACCTTCAATTACTACGGCTGATGGATCTAGGTCTATCCCATGGTGTTGGTATTATTGATCTTTTTCATTCTTTATCAATTAATAATATCTTTTATGTCCTTGTGTCTCCATTTAACTTATTACCCATTAGTTGTCTCACCCATTTCATTGATTGTGTTATTTCTTTTACCAAAGATAATATTTGTTTACATGACTGGAGTTTGGGATAGACGATTGGCACTAGATGTGAGTGTTATGGTCTTTATCACCTATGACCTTCTACAAATGTTGGCAAGGTTATAGATTCTCCATATCTCCTTCATGCTTAACTTGGTCATCATATTCCTGCTAAAATGCAAGAACTTGTTTCCAATTTGTTCAATTTATCTAGTTTGTTGTGTAGGTGTCGCAACCTCAATCACGACGGGACGACGCACTAAAAATAAATTATTTGGAAATAGAGATTAGAAGTCGCCACCATAGTTTATTCTAGAAAACTATGGAAAATCATAAAAATAACATAAAGTCCGCGAAAACTAAATTTAGGGTTCGGGAGTCGGTTACGCGTAGGGAAGGTATTAGCACCCTACGGCGCCCGCCTAAAGGCGGTACCTTTAATTAAATTTGCCAAAAAGATGTGTTTATTTTAAATATTTATTTTTCCCAAAAGTAAGAACATAATTTGAACAAATATATTTTTGAGTGAAAAGGACCCGACAAGGATTAACCTTGATCCTACGTATTCTCATTAACAATGAGAAATCAGGGCTACGTAGTTCTTTATAAAATTGTTTGATTAAATGATTTAATTTTTGAAAGTTGTCTTTTGACATATTTGAAAAGAAATGTCGTGCGACACGAGCGGTCGATTAGACATCAAACACCTCTTTATAACTTATTTATTGATAAGAAAGAGAGTGTCATGTGATGCAAACGGTCAATTAGACACCAAAAACATTTTTAATATTTTTGCATTTTTAACGAAAGTGTCGTACGACGCGAGCGACCGATTAGACACCAAAATAATTTTTATATTTTTATATTTTTAAAAGAAGTGTCATGTGACGCGAACGGTCAATTAGACACTAAAATAATTTTTATTTTTACATTTTAAAAGAAAGTGTCGTAAGACGAGAGCAGCCGATTAGACACCACAACAAAGAATAAAGAAAATAATTTTAAATTTTTATTTATTCTTATTTTTGAAAATTATTTTAATTTTTATTGCAATTTAAAATATTTTTATTATTTTTTTGAAAATGACGTGATTGAAATGTGAAATTTACTTAAAAAACGCGGAAACGTGATACATAAAGAAAAACACGGGGTGCATAAAGTAAACGCGAGGTGCATTAAAGAAAAACGCGGGGTGCATAAAGTAAACACGGGGTGCATTAAAGTAAAACGCGGGGTGCATAAAGTAAAGCGCGAGGTGCATAAAGTAAAGTAAACACATTATATCTAAGAAGAAAAATAAAGGAAATGGGTGTGTGCTTAGTGAAAACGCATGTACGTAAAGTAAACTAAAACTTAATGAAAGGGGTGTGGGGTTATTACATTGGGGAGTGCATGAAGCAAATAAATAAACAAAATCCAATATTAAAAGCAATGGTGCATAAACTGAAATCTGGAGGTGCGTGAAGAAACAACTTAAATATGCTAACCTTAATTAAAACAGAGGTGGTGCGTGAATGAATTATAGTGGTGCATGAAGTAAAAACCTAAATCTGCTAACTTTAATAAAAGAAGAGGGGGTGCGTGAATGAACTATAGTGGTGCATGAAGTAAAAACTTAAACCTGCTAACTTTAATAAAAGAAGAGGGGGTGCGTGATTGAACTATGGTGATGCAAGAAGTAAAAACTTAAACAAACCCTAAAGCCATATATAAAAAACGCAACTCTTACTTCGTCTCCTACCTCCCGCGGCCACCCAAACACCATGACCGTCCCTGTTCGAGACCCACAAGCGGACCACCACCAGCGGCGAATAGCCAACAACGACGGCGAACGGCCAACCACGGCGACAACCCCTAATGCCATCAAAACGACCGCTACCAACTCCAACACCTTCTCACATCGCATCACCCCATAATCCAACACTGGTTCAACCGTGGCTCGCTATCTCTCTTGTCGTGACCACCACAGCAACGCCGGTGACCACCGCAAAGCAACACTTACTAAAGCTGACACCAACATTACACTTCTCAGAATGACAAATGTTCATCGCTGAATTTTATTTTCCAGTGACAAATCCACTCCTTTCTACTTCTTTCTATTTCATTATTTAATTGATTTGCATTGTAAAAAAATAGAGAAGTATTTTTGTGATATGAAAACTGTTTCAATTATTTTTACCGGCATATAATCAATCAATCAAAAGCCTCAACTCAGAACATCATACAACATTCAAAAGGTTTGAAGATAGAAAATGCGTACCTCTTTTGCAATTCTGCTTTTGATTCCAAAAATTGTTGGTTTACCAATTGGTTCTCTTTTGGTGCAATTCCGAATTCAATGATTTCAATAAAAAAGTTGCATAGCCATGGTGCCAAAAAAAAATGCAGAGAATATTTTTATGGTGAAATTTTTTACGTGTTTGTGTGGTAACCCCTTGGTTCTCGTGTTAACTTCATTAGCAAATGGAGTGGACAACAGTTGGAAGAAGTTGGGATAGAAGAAAAAGTTGTTCCCTCCAATCCATAATTTTTATTTTTAATTTTTAATTTCTGAATTTATTAATTAATAAAAAACGAAAATATTTTT
>Ga0209389_1003796_pt1 | contig 12321 bp, 9 predicted proteins | sample CowpearedBW_FD_187526 | JGI IMG/M metagenome (GOLD analysis project Ga0209389, IMG submission 187526) | Root nodule microbial communities of legume samples collected from California, USA - Cow pea red BW (SPAdes) (version 2) | ecosystem: Host-associated > Plants > Roots > Nodule | place: USA... | reverse complement strand
AAACACTTATGTTTTTAATAAAAAAAATTAATATAAGAGGTGCTATATTAATGCATAAAACTAATATGTAATTGTAAGTTTTTAATTGAAAAGTTCATTATCATATATTTTCAATATTAAAAGATTATTTGTCTTTGCTTATACAATTATGTTGAATTGTTAAGAAATAATTTTTTAAAACAAGTACATTTTTTTATTATAAACATCAATTTCATACATCTTAATTCAATGGTATTTAAAATTACTAGATGATAATATGGGCTTGGTCCAGCGGTTCGGCGCGTAGACTTGTCGAAAATATGCGGGACGGACCAATATATATTGAACTCACAGGTCTGTCAAAGTCCGACCTGCATGACCTGTGGTCGTATGGGCTAGACCGCAACCCACATAAACAATGGCCCACGCAGGTTAGACCGTGGCCTGCATAACCTAACACTTATCACTCTAAGTAACTTATTTGAATGTTTTAATAGTCCAAATATTAAAATTATGATGTTCTAAATATTATGGACTATTTTGATTTATTATATTGGACTATTTTCATGCTTTAGGTTCGTTTTATTAGTCTGTTTTGATACTTCAAATATTAAAATTATGATATCCACAATTTTTTTTTTAAGTCAAAATGTCCAAATATGCAGAAGAACTCGCAAGCCCGCAATGTGCGAACCTAATGCGGGTCAGCTCGACCCACATTATCATCCCTAAAAACTACGTTATAATTATAACTTTTAATTCACAGTTGTGGTATTTCTCAAATTTTTTTATTATATATATCTTTTTAATCTTAAAAAATTATTTCTTATTAATAAATGATGTTCAATTGTTGAGAAGTTTTTAAATGAGAATACTAACTAGTGAGGTATAATTAATGATTTTACCATTTTTACATTAAAAACTGAAAAAATAATTTTATTAATTAAAATAATATAAATTTATATAACACATTTTATAAAGATAAAAGTGTCTTTTAGAATTTTTAAACAATATCTTTGACACAAATTAAACACTTTGAGATTTTTAAGACCTTTACTAAAAATATAAGTAAAAATATCTCTCTGACACTTGAAAAGTCTTAGTATTGAAAGCTTGAAACGTTTGAAAGGTACAATCTTCAACTTTTGCAAACAAAAAATTAACTCTTGAAATTTTTAGTCTTTTTCAATATGATGAAAATATTGTACTTTCATGCGAAAAAATTCCCCTTTCTTCATAATATCTTTTGTCACTCCTTTAAATTAATTTTATTTTTTTACATTTACTTATATTTTAATTTTTAGCAGTGATTTTATTATTTAATTATTTTTTAATTTTTTATAGTTGTACATTAAATAAATTATTATTTAGAAATATATATTATTTAGGAGTATTTTTGTCCTTTAAATAAAATAAAATTATATTTATAATGATTAATTCAAGATTCATTTAATATTACATTTAATATTACATTCAAGATCCATATTTAGAGTGATCCTTTTAAATAGTGCCTTGAAATATTTTCTTTCCATCTCTGGAGTAGTGCAAAAATCTTAACCCGTGGCATATATTAAATATTAAATGTATCTCTTTAAATTACTCATTTATTAATGGAGTTGGTATGGTATCAACATGCGAACATCTACTACTCACTAATAATTACTAATAAATTTTATTTGAGTATTTTTTTTTAATTTAAGTAATCTAAGTAAAATTATTAGTGGAAAATATTAATTATGGAGGAAGAATTTAAAATTTAACTTTGTATATTTCTATTTTTTATTTACATGATATTGGAGTTACTTTTGTAAACAATTAATTTTAAAAAATTATATTTTGACCAAATTCATTTTAATTTGCTTTTGAGAAAGACCAAATGTATTTGCGTTAATATTTTTTTTTGTGTAATTTGATTTAAATTGTACTTAAAAATAATTTCTTTTGCCTAAATTTATATTTTAAAGATTTACTTTTAAATAAAATTATTTAAAATTTTAAAAAATATAGAAAAATATCTATGATATCAATGGTAACCCCGAGTCTTTTTATATCCTCATGTATTTTTTTTTCACAGATACCCCACTAATGGGAGGTAATGGGACAAATATCTTCAGATAAGACGCGTAGTGATTATGCATACTACTCGTACATGAACCTACTTGTTGTCATCTCTAGTCTTTTTAAGGCTTTAATATATGCGTAAGAACATGAAAATTTCAAAACAATAACAAAATGGATGTTTCAATAACAATTGGTGAAGAGCAAACATTTTGGTAGACGTTGCACATACTAAGTGAGTAGACCTCTATTAGAAGAGTATAGACAAATGTGATTCATTAGGTGCCACAAGCAATGTGATTGCGGGAGGTGATAATTTACATTGATTAAGGATTTGACAATTTAAGCCTAAGACACTATGTTAAAGGGCAGGGGTATGTCATATAATTTTTTGTATTTAAATTATTAATTATTTAATTTTAAAAAAATTACTTCATATAAAACTTTTTTAAGAAATAGAGAGGTTAACCGTAATGCATGGGATGTGTTATCATATGAAAATTATCTTTGAGGTAGTTATCCTTATTTTATCTCCAAAAATTTTGTGAGAGTGTCTATAGTTTCTCAACTTTTGTGATTATAAATTAATAAAATAAGAGGAAATTGGGGAAAGGGTTGCAACTTTAAAGTAGAACATTGGTGGACAACTTGAAGTAAAATAACGAGATAACTCGTTAAGATCAGAGTGTCAAAGTAGATTTCAAGAGAGGAATGAATGGATAATGTAACGTTGTATCCGAAAATTACTATTTAAAATAAACAAAAATAAATTTTAATAAAACGACCTCATTTATTATTCAACAACTTACAAAAAACGCGAAAATATTTAAAACTTTTATTAAGGTACAATAAAATCGATAATCAGTTTATAAAAATGGAAATGATATCAAGGTACTCATGAGAGTTTACAAATTTATTTCTTAAACATAATAAATTAAAAGACTCCCATGCTATCCCCGTTCCAAGTCTATGCGTCAGCCTGCTCACCTGCACCAATATCTGCTCCTATGTAACAAGTTACATGATCATCGCCAAACACACACAAATAGGGTGAGCTCATGTAATTAAAACCAAACAAGATTAAATATTCAATACAACATCTCAACGTTAAAACCCCGGGTTAGTATTCTTCTCCCTTTTTCCTTACTTCTCCACTTCCATTACTTGCATTAGACGTCTATCATTTCTATACCCTTTAGGTGAGATCAATGATCGATCTTTGTTGCACGAGTGTCTACTCGCCCCTCCGACTACGTGCCACCACCTGATAGTCCACACGTGGGAATAACTTTGCCACAGCATCTCACCGTGACACCAAGTGGAGCTCCCCAAAACAAACATCAGTTTGTAGTTGTTCCAAACTACCAAAACTCTAACAGAATGCACTGAAGAGGGCAATCACCCAAACCTCGCCGTATGAGCCACAACTCGCACACTCCACTGGACTTCCTAAACCATTAGGCTACAACCTAGAGTGGTCACGTGTTACCCCAATACAAGAAGCACTCATAACTGGGCCCCCAGCCAAAGCCTTGCATCATGAACATCACCTAAAGCTGTGTAGAAACCTATCCTCGCACATCCTCACTGAACCAAATCCGCCTGGCGCGCATCACACGTCGCTAGGCGGACACTAGGTCCAGACCGCCTGGCGGGCATCACACACCGCTAGGCGCCACGCGCCTGCAGAATCATCACTACACCGTCATCATCGGGCGGACTCCGACCTGCTGTCAGGCGCCTCGCGCCGCCACCGCCTGGCGCACCCGCCTCACGTCGCCAGGCGCCACTACACCATCAGGGTCTTTGCTGCACCATTCGCTTGGTGGAACCCTCCCCACCACCAGGCGCCCCGCGCACACAATGACCACTATCTCTGTTAAAACCCTACCGCCTGGCGGCTCACTCATGTTGTGAGGCGCCATACCAGTAGCGCAATGCTACTGGTTTCTTTGGCACTTTAACAGATCTCAAGGATCCCCATTCATACAGCACACCAAAATACATAACAATTATGGCTTCCAAGCACGATTCTATCACCAGATTATCATACACACCATTTAATCATGCAAATAATAATTACCAATGTTGTACACACTTCTTAAAAATAACACAAACAATGTAGCATATTAGCTTCACCACCCAATAAACATAATTTTCATTCATACCTACATGTTCCTAAAACTAGTTTGCACTTCACACATTGCACTTGGCATTTTTCTCATTTCTTAGCATACCATCTCTTTAACAATAATGCCACATGCTAATTCACACTTCTCGTTTTACCAAATTAGCATACTTTCTGGAATATAGCTTAGCACATACAACCAAACATTTATAACATCCATTACATTATATCACTTTTCCCACCTTCACTTTCTCTAACCTTCCCTAATCCCTAACATGCCACATTCATCTAAATCTTCCATTTTAGACATATATATATATATATATATATATATATATATTTATATATATATATATATATATATATATATATATATATATAACGAATTTCTAATTAAATAGCCCACAACACGAAATCCATGCCAATCAACCAAATAGGCTGTACTGCCCGGCCGCCTGGCGGTAGTTCTTGTGCCGCCAGGCGGTGCATGCACAACTGGGTTCTGCCCATATTTTCCAGCACTGAACTCGACATTAACCGAGATGCAAGCTTTAACAATTCCATACATTACATGATTACGTAGCAATCACAATTTAAAACAACGAAGGAACTCCCAGCCCTCTTTGGTTGCTAGGGTTTCATCCACCCTTTCACATTCAAACCAAAACTAAGTTTAACAAAAATAAAGTTTGATTTGGGTTCACTAAGGTTTGAACCCACAACCATGCCCATTACCAAGCACATGTACAACCATCAAGCCAATTTATGTTTCATGTTAACTAATAAAATTCAAGTATTATATTATTTCACATCACGACTAACATATATTTAAAATAATAATAAATAAGTACACACAATTGGCATCCATAAGACTTGAACACAAGTCCTCTCAAACAATTAAGTACTCTCAACCACTTGAGCTAGTACTTTTTCACATCATTAAGGTTTACATTTAATGTCATAAAGGCTTCTACTACCCGCATTTATTAAATAATTATTTATTTAATTATTTAAATTTAGTGGGTCTTACAAATAACTCATTAAGATCAAGTAACGGGAGCTAACTAGGTTAAATGTTTGTGTTGAATTGTGTGTTTGTTTCATTATCATGTGATAAAATGTGTGATATCATTCGGGTTCTATCATTATTACATGTTCAACCGTGTCTACGTTGCTATCATTTATTGAAGGTACGTGTTGCTTTGTATGAAAATAAACTAAAGTTTAGATTTAACTTGATGAATGCATTGGGAGGGTTGAATGCTTAGAAAAAGAAAAGTATTCATGATTGATAAATGTGGTGAAGACATATGTTATTAGCTAGTTTTTGTCAATAGTTTATGTGTGGAAGTGTGTTCATGTTATTGTCATATCATGAAAACGACTATTAATAATTATGTTTATCATTTGCTATGTGTTGGACATGTTTCAAGTCATTATCATATGATGAAGTTACATGTTATTAAGAGCAAGTAAACTGAAGTTTGGATTTTTGGAGGTTCGACTATGATGTTTGAAGGAGATTCTGAAGTGAAGTTAGGCTAACACTCAAGGAAGGAAGCTTGAGCAAGCCACTAAGGGAAGTTCTATTCTAAGTTGGTTCACAAAAGGAGAGGTGTCTAGAGTCATATCAACAAAGTTTCTCTACTATATTCATGTCTGATTTTTACAAGGTCCTAAATTGTCTATTTATAGGAGAAAAGGAGAGCTAGGTGGCCTACAAAAAGGGAGGGAAAAAGGGTCTAGAAGGTTGTATTTAGCAAAAAAAAGAGAGCACGAGGAAGGTGTGACTTGCCAACTAAGCAAGTCACATGGAACTTGCTTTTAGGCACATAAGGAATAGTTTGGTGGACAAGCTTGCGCAAAGAAGGATTTAGATCCTTTGGTGGAGCGCTCCACTCATGGTCCAAAGGTAGGCCCAATCATTTAGCCCAAATCACTTCCAAGACCTAAAAGCCCTCCAAGGCCTAATACATTGCCCAAAGAAAACCCTATTCTATTAGGCCCAAAATACAAATCCCAACTTGCTTGAGAAGGATTTGTGCTCAAATTTGAAGGGTCTACCTCATCATTAATTCCACATGCAAAAGGAATTAAGTTAGTAACATTAAAGGTGGCATGAACTTTATATTCCTCGGGCAGCTCTAGCTTATAGGCATTATTGTTTACTCTCTTGAGCACTTTAAAGGGACTATCTCTTAGGGGCTAAGTTTGGACTTTCTTTTCTTAGGAAATCTATCTTTGCTTAGGTGAAGCCAAACCTAATCCCCTTATTCAAAAATAACTTCTATCCTTCCCCAATTGTTGTATCTGACATATCTCTTAGTTTGCTGTTGAATTTGACTTTTGACCCTCTCATGAATTTTCTTGATAAAATTAGATTTTGCTACTCCTTTTTTATGAACAAAGTCATAAGATGTGGGAAGTGGCATCAAATCAACTGAAGTGAGAGGATTACAGCCATAAATAGCCTCAAAAGGAAATAACGTAGTAGTTCTATAAGCTACTCTATTGTAAGAAAACTCAATATGGGGAAGGTACTTATCGCAAGATTTCTGGTTTCCTTTCAAAATTGCCCTTAGCATAGTAGAGAGAGACCTATTGACAACTTCTGTTTGCCGATCAATTTTAGAATGACAAGAAGTAGAAAAATTAAGCTTAGTTCCTAGCTTTGACTAAAGACTTTTCCAAAACTGGCTTAGAAACTTAGTTTCTCTATCAGAACTATAGTTCGGGGTATACCATGAAGTTTTACAGTATCTCTAAAGACTAACTTAGCAATGTTGCTAGCATCATCCACTTTGTGGCAGGGTATAAAATGTGCCATTTTGCTAAAGCGATCCAACACCACAGAAATGGAATCACAACCCCTTTGGGTTCTTGGGAGTCCTTAGACAAAATCCATACTCATATCCTCCCAAGGGACTGAAGCAACATGCAAGGGGGTATAAAGTCCATGAGACATTATCCTAGATTTGGATTGTAAACAAGTGATGCATCTTTGTCAATATCTTTGGACATGCTTCCTTATATAGGGCCAAGAGTGACCTATCAATCCTAAGGTTTTTTCTACCCCAAAGTGACCTATCAATCCCCCTTCACGTGTTTCTTGTACAAGGAGTTTTCTTTGCAAAACTTGGGGAATACATATTTTTCTTTCTTTAAATAAATACCCCTCATTCACATAGAAACCTCCTTCAGGTTTTTCCATACACTGTGCATAAGTAGAGGAAAACTTATAATCTTGAGCATATATTTATGGATTGTGATCAAATCCAAGAATTTGGGCTCCTAATTTTGAAAGCAAGGTGTATCTTTTAGACAGGGCGTTAGCCACCACATTTGCCCTTCTTATACTTTATCACATAAGGAAATTGTTCTAAGAATTCCATTGACTTAGCATGCCTTTATTCAACTTGCATTGGCCCTTCAAGTATTTAAGCAACTCATGGTCACTATGAATGACAAACTCTTTGGACATTGGATAGTGTTCCTAAGTTTGAAAGGCCTTAACTAAGGCATACAACTTTTTGTTATAGGTGGGGTAGTTGAGGAAGGCACTATTATGTTTTTCACTGAAGTAAGCAATTGGGTGTCCTCTTTGTAGCAACACAACACCTATTCCTACACTTGATGCATCACACTTTAGCTCAAAAGTTTTTGAAAAGTCTAGTAAGGCAATAATGGTTGCATTGGTGAGTCTTTCTTTTGGTTGTTTAAAAGTAGACTCTTATTTTTCATCTCAATCAAAAGATACATATTTCTTGACGAGCTCATTGAGGGGTGAAGCCAAAGTATAAAAGTTAGGAACAAACCTTCTATAAAAGCTTGCCAACCCATGGAAGCTCTTAACTTCTCCAACATTTTAAGGAGTAGGTCATTCTTGGATGGCCTTTGTTTTTGTAGGGTCAACATGAACCCTATTTTTATTCACTACAAATCCTAAAAAGATAACACTATCTACATTTCTCTTTATTATCAAACAATTTATTCTCTCTAAGAATGGCAAGGTCAAACCTCAGATGATCTATGTGCCCATGCAAGCTCTTATTATATATCAGGATATCATCAAAGTAAACAACCACAATTTTTCTTATGAAATCTCTAACAACATGATTCATTAGCCTCATGAATATGTAGGTGCATTAGTAAGCCTAAAAGTCATCACCAACCACTCATATAATCCAAATTTGGCCTTAAAAGTGGTTTTCTACTCATCACCCTCTTTTATTCTTATTTGGTGATAACCACTCATTAGATCAATTTTCGAAAACATGAGAGACCCATGCAACTCATCAAGCATATCATCAAGTCTAGGAATTGGATATGCCTATATTTTATGGTGATGTTATTTATAGCTCTACAATCACAGCACATCCTTCACTTGCCATCCTTTTTAGGCACTAACAAAATAGGCACAACACAAGGGCTAAGACTCTTTTGAACCCAACCCTTCTCCAACAACTCTTGCACTTGAGACTCTATAGGGTGGTCCATTTGGAAGACTTTTCCCAAGAACTAAATGTATTAGATTCTCAATCCCCTGAAGGAGGAAGGCCAATAGGCCCTTCCTTAGGGAATATATCCTCAAACTCTTTCAAAAGTTTTTCAATGTTAGGAGGTAGATTCTTAAGCTCAAGAGATGTGGCTGTGCATGTGAGTGTTACTTTACATAGTAGGAGGTATGAAGATTGTTCAACATTGACAACTTGATTCAAAGATATCATCATTAAAATGTTCTCATATTGAATGATCTTAGGAGAAGGAACACCAATATCTCCCACCTCAAATTCATCTTTATTTAGCTTTTGAACATTTTGAGGACCTTTTTTTTGTCTTCATTTCTCTCTTCTTCTCTTTTGTTCTTCATTTGAAGCTTGTCCTCAACAACTTGAGATGGTTAAAGAGGTTGAAGAACAAACTTTTTATCCTTGTGAGTGAAGGTAATATGGTTGGTGAGAGACCATTGTGCATGGTTTTCATATCAAAGTGCCAAGGTCTCACCAATAAGACATGACATTCTTCCATAGGTACTACAGCACAAAGTACACTATCTTCATACTTTCCTATGAAAAGATTTACCTTCACTTGATGATTGACTGCCCAATCTTCCTCTTCATTAAGCTAAAGAAGTTTGTAAAGTTTTGTTAGAGGTAAGAGATTCAAAGATAACTTGTCAAGCAACCTAGTGCTGCAAAAATTACACACAATCCATTATCCACAATTAGAGAACAAGTGTTTTACCAAATTTTACACCTTGTGTGAAAAATGTTCTCTCTTTGTGTTAGTGCTTGTGGACTAGGTTGATTGTTGAGGATCCTTCTAACCATTACAAGGTCCCCATCACAAGGATGAACATCTTCTACATTAGACTCATTAGATTCCTCACTTCCACTCTCACTTTCATCTTGGCTACTAATTCTATCAACACCCCTAAGAATCATGGTCATTTTGGTGAGGCATTGAGATGCTATATGACCTCTACCAAGACATTTGAAACAATTTATTTCACTTGTGCAAGTGCGTGATGATCCATTCCCCTTTTTCACTTAGCAACCAATTATAATTTTTTATTCATAATAGTGACTATTTTAGTAACCAATAATTTTTTATTTTGTAAGTTGGTGTCTAAATTGGTCACTATAGTGACTAGCAACTTTTGATCACTAAAATTGGTTGTTAATGAGATATTTTCTTGTGGTGTTTATATAGAACTTGATTGAGCTTTGGATCTAGCTTTTTTGTTGATGAAATCTCCTTTCTGTTAATATAATATTCTGCAAATATCTTTTAAATAATCATAAATATAATTTATCTTTGTGGTGGTTATAAATATCTAAAAGGATTTGAAGACATCTAGCCAGTTTTAAAAATATTTGGGAACGATTGTTTGTTGATATTTACTGATATAATTAAATAAGTAAATTATTTAAAAACATGTAATAAATAATCAACAACTAATTTTTGCATTAATGTCCAATTCAACCTTTATAATTACTCTATTTGTAGAGAAATTCAAAGATATCAATATTTGTATTTTAACTCCTCTTGTTTTGTCCATTTGACCAAACTTTGACTAGTTTTGAGTTTTTACCAAACTTTGACCAACTTTGATCCATTGACTGTGCAATGAGGGGTTAACACATGGCATCCTATGGTTGGTGCAAATATGTGTGCAAGGATCATGACCACGTGTCAAGATGTGATTGCATAAATTTTGTGAATGTAGGATAGTGCCACATGGCATTCTCTGATTGGGTTAATTTATATGAGTCTTAGAATGGGTGTAAAAATAACATGATAGGGGGTGTAATAGTGATAACTGATTGTGTGGCCTATTGTTGAAAATGGGGAGTATATAAGTAAATTAGAGGGTGTAAGACATACTTTTCTAGAGTTTACAGAGTTTGGCTTTATTTTTAAATGTGTTTTGTCACTTAACTAATTTATTTTTACACCCTCAATGAACTTAACTCAACTTTAGTTGCATAAACAAATATTTGAATATCGCAAAATAATTTATGCAAGTAAATAACCCTTTTTAAGATTTTTTTTTTCTCATAAGCTCAAAAAACCTAATTATCACAAACCCTAATTAATCAATTTTTTAAACACAAAAAGTCAATTAATAATTTAAAATTAAGGACTAAATGAGAACATAAATATGCACTCATCACACACCCTACACTTATCCTTTTGCACTCATAGGAAAAATTGAGTAATTTCAAAACTTTATTCTGTTCTTTTTATTCCATATCTAGACTAGGTCAAAGAAATGAACATCACTAGAAACAAATCAATTTTCTAGAAATCAAGTTATCATGTACATGCAAATGGAAAAACAAAAAAAATATTTTTCTCACATGAGCTAATCTTTTGATGTTACAAGAAAATCAAATATGAAATATCACTCAAGTTTCAAATGTATATTTTCTCACCAAAATTCGCTCAAGTGTTTTGGCTTGTATTTTCACTCAAAATACTCATGTAAATAAACACTCCTGATATTTAACAAGAATCTAATATTCACAAACTTTGAAAAAACATGCAATCAAACACTACAAGAAAAACTCTTATTACCGACGGTCTGAATCTGTCGGTAATGGCCATAATCCGTCGGTAATGATGTTTTACCGATGGACTTTCGATGACAAAAAATTCATCGTCGATACTACTTTACCGACGAATTATAAACATCCACTGGTAATTACCAATGGACAAGTTCGTCGTTCATGCCGTCGATTATTACCGACGGATCTGGCAGTCGGTAATCCGTCGGTAAGTGTAAAATTTTTGTTTCGATTTATTTGCTTTTTTAACATTCTACAATACCTGCATATAGAAAATTCCAACACAGATAAATCCAGCAGTCCAACATTCCAACATTCCATTATATCAAATATTGTATCATTATCAAACTCCATCATAATATATATCAGATGACACACTATATTTTTTATAAAACATACAAAATAATATGTACCACATGTATGTTTGTCAAATATTACATAAGCACGATCAATACCAAGTAAGAATAATAGTACACAAGTTAATTTAGTACATGTTGAAGAAAGTTTTTCCTAAGAACATGAAGAGCAAATAAGTTCTTCTTCTTAAGTTCTTCTACCTAAGTTTTTCTTTCTAAGTTCTTCCTAAGTTCTTCTTCCTAAGTTCTTCTTCTTAAGTTCTTCTTCCTAAGTTCTTCTTCCTAAGTTCTTCTTCTTAATTTCTTCTTCTTAAGTTCTTCTTCTTAAGTTCTTCTTCTTCTTAAGTTCTTCTTCTTAAGTTCTTCTTCCTAAGTTCTTCTTCTTAAGTTCTTCTTCCTAAGTTCTTCTTCTTAAGTTTTTCTTCTTAAGTTTTTCTTCTTAAGTTCTTCTTCCTAAGTTCTTCTTCTTCTTAAGTTCTTCTTCTTCTTCTTCTTCTTCTTTTTCTTTTTCTTTTTCTTCTTCTTTTTCTTCTTCTTCTTCTTCTTCTTTTTCTTCTTCTTCTTCTTCTTCCTCTTCTTTGTCTTCTTCTTCCTCTTCCTCTTCTTCTTCTTCCTCTTCTTCTTCTTCCTTTTCCTCTTCTTCTTCTTCCTCTTCTTCTTCTTCTTCTTCTTCTTCTTCTTCTTCTTCTTCTTCTTCTTCTTCTTCTTCTTCTTCTTCTTCTTCTTCTTC
>Ga0209389_1003794_pt1 | contig 12327 bp, 7 predicted proteins | sample CowpearedBW_FD_187526 | JGI IMG/M metagenome (GOLD analysis project Ga0209389, IMG submission 187526) | Root nodule microbial communities of legume samples collected from California, USA - Cow pea red BW (SPAdes) (version 2) | ecosystem: Host-associated > Plants > Roots > Nodule | place: USA... | reverse complement strand
GTGTACGTGAATGCAGAGGTGTGTTCAAACACGTGTGCATACATTTTTTTTACACAATGAAAAAAAAAAGTTTAAATAAGTTTATTATATACTATAACGAAAACAGATAGATTTGTGTTCACATTTACTTAGTAAAAAAATAATAACCATTTCATATTGTTTGAAACTGTTTTGAGTGTTTAGCGAAAATCCACATAAAAATTTGTATGAAGCTCATTGTTTACAAACTTTCATTAAACAATATTCAAAAAGTCAAATTTCACAAAAATAACGAAGACGACACATTCATCTCCACGTCACAAATACATGCCCGAAATACTGTGATGATGAAAAAACTGTGACAAAGACTTCACCAAAATAAAAATCTAAACATGTTAAGAATTAGAAAAAAAAAAAATCTATATAGATATGTGATCCATCGTATTTATAGAGTATGTATAAACTTCAGGTACCCATAAGGAAAATTACGGAAGTGTAAACCTAGCCAGTGTGATCTTAAAACAAATACGAAGTGGGTAGGTAGAAACTGCAAGTGCTTTAGTAGTGGAATATCTTTTGTGGATGAGGACCAATTATAACACAAATTCAACAAGAATATTTCTAGTTTCAATCATTTAGCAGCATGCTTCTACTCTAACATCAAACTTAAAACTATCTACGAATCTTCCTAAGCAACACTAATAATTATTAATTATAAGTATGATGCACTATCTTAAAAATGGATTTTAAGCTTATTTTTACTTTACAAATTAGACGAAGTTTGTATATTATAAATTGACGTTATTCTTAATTGATTATGTAGAACTTTCTGACACAGTATGATTTCAAGTTTGATAGAAAGAACATATAAAGCCATGCTAAGTACGTATGTGTTAACTTGAAAGTGTAAGAAAGAAAAGCAATGAGAAAATCGTAAAGCACAAAAGTATTTACATTTACTATGCAATCGTGAAAGTGTAACCGAAGAAGGGACGCGGCCATTCTGCTGTCACCTTTCAAGGCTGACCAAACACCATATCTAACAATCATGAGCAAATTAGGGCACGAGCTGTCGTAGAAATTGATGTCAAGCTGGTTTCTACCATAGGGAAGCATATGAACAAGTGGAACCAAGGTAACAAGGAAAAACAAGAATGTTACGACAACTCTACAAGTCATGGCTTGATGTTTTCTAGGTAACAAGGACTCCACAACTTATATTTCTTGTGACATTCATGTGGTGAGGTTCGGGTTATTTATATCCAAATGAAAACATAATTAAAGGACAAAATAGAAGAGTATTTTTTTTTTCTTGGAATTGTTATTTAACTAGTATGAGTCAGAATTATTCCAAATTTCTTTAGTTGACGTCAAAGCCATAGTCCATAGGAAATGGATAAATTATGAATGTGCATGCACGATGGAATGTCTGGTAGAGTTCATTGGTACAATGAAGAAGTGGCACTGCCATTACTGCTAGTACTAACTTTCTAATAGTCACGCGCCGTCAAAAGTTCTAGCAAGCATCGTCCACGGGCACAACGTAGAAAAAGAGCCATTTTCCTATTCTATTTGTTATGATCTTGTTAAGTGGTTTTGATATTTTACAGATGCAGATAGGTATTGAGTTCCCAAGTGCTTTACGGAGTTCTAGAATAGAAAAAGGAAAGACGGTGACGGGAGATGGACACTCCCACTTTTAGTCTACACCCATACAACACTGAAAAGCCAAATTTTTAATTTAAATATAAGAGTTTAAAAGAAAATTGTACCGTAGGGATCGATCCGCCTACAAAGAGTTGATTGACACTCAAAGAAATTTGCACAACACCGATTAGCTCGAGTCAACAACATCTCCTAGGATGCAGCGATCAACTCCGAAAATCATGGAATTATGTGTCAATGAACAACCTAATTCACGTGGCAATCACACCAGAGATTATGGAGTTGTGTCAACAAGCGATGACACACATCAGTGTCGCGTGAGTCATCTGCCAAGCGGTAAGGCTCCAATTGTTGATAATATGAATTTATGTATCAATGACTAACGGTCGACGATAGGTAAGTCACAGTGGAACAATCCACCAACCTTTAAAGTTGTGAGTCTAGAAATATAAAAATATGTACGTCAACGAGGGCTGATCCGCCGACAAAGAGCAGATCAGCGCCCAAAGAAATTTGCATGGCGCCTATCGGCTTGAGTGAACAACACCTCCCAAGATGCAGCGATCACTCTGGAAATCATGGAATTATGTGTCAACGAACAAACTAATTTCGTCGGACGTGGTGATCAAATCGAAGATCATGGAGCCGCATCAACAAGTGGCAACACACATCAGTGTCACTGGAGTCATTCGTCGAGCAGTAAGGCTCCAATTGTTGATAATATGAATTTATGTGTCAACAATCCTCTGGCCTTTAAAGTTGTGAGTTTGGAAATATTAAAATATGTGCATCAACGACACCGATCGGTCGATCGTCCTGATGGTATCGCTCGGATGATAGGTCGAACGGTAACAGAGATAAGTAACTACTTCTGTAATTAGGATTAACAAGTTAGTAATCAAGTTTAAAAGAGAAATTGAGCCTCAATTAAGCCAACCCTAATCAAATGTCCATGTAGGAAACTATAAATAAGACTTAAAGATAAGTTGGTAAGGACTTTTCTCGCATTTATTACCACATCAATTACTTCCATCGAACACACCCTACTGACTTAAGAATTAAAGCCTCTTTATCGAGTACCCCGATTGGTCGGAAGACTGAACGAACAATGACGATACTAAATAGACAGTTGAAGCGAAGATTTGAAGACTAGACAAATAATTTACGTAGACGTTAGTCCCCTATGCCAGAAATAAAATTAAATAAAAAAATAAAAGTATTAGCTTTTATTAAGTGTTAGATAGGGATAGAAAAATTTAATAATATTCATATTTATTGAAATGAAAGTCTACAAATTATTTCTTAGTTTAACTTACATATTAGTTAATTTCTTACATATTTATCGAGAGGTTTGTCCAAAAATAGTAAAACAAATAGGCCATGAGGTGTAATGAGGTTGGGTTTATCTTCATTCAGGTCATTTTATTTATTAATAAAACTTTTAGCCTCTTCTAACCAAAGTGATTCTTTTCTTTAAGCTCTAACCCATGTTTTAATTATAATTTTTTATTCATAATAAAGATTATTTTAACTATCAACAACTTTTAGTTTATAAAATGGTATTTAAATTAGTCAATATGGAGACTAATTATTTTTGGACTTTAAAATAATTTTTATTTAATATTTTTCTTGTAGTAATCAATAGTAATTAGACATGGGTCTCACATAAAATATAATGATAATACTTTTGACTCAAAATCTTAAAACAAGTATATAAAACTTCTTTTTATTATGGTGCTCAACTTATCAATATTCAACTTAGTCTTTCATCTTGAATTCTCAACAATTTAGATCTAAAATTACTTTAGAGAAAATTGAGAAACGAGTACGAACTTAAAGGAATACAACATCCCTCAAGTTTAGACCCTTTAAAGCACACTTGGCAAGGATTTTTTCTAGAGGCTCGAATGAGGAGGGAATTTGTTGATTAGCTACTATCTGACTAGCCATTATTGAATCTCTTTAACCTAATGCAACGAGCCAAGAAGGTCTTCCATCCTTAATCCATCCCCAAAATAGGGTAAGAAAGAGTAACAATGATGTTGATTACATCAACTAGGTTGTTGATTAAGGAGCTTTGAGGTGAGACAAATTCTATGTATTAATTTAAAGAATGTGTTTCTTTACCAGGTCAATAGCTTCTCTTGTTAGAAAAGAATCCAATATCGGTAGAAGCTTACATTGGGGCTTACTTTTCATGTTATAAAATGAGTCTTGTGTTTCCTTAGGAACACATCCTAAAGTCTTATTCCTTTTCGATCCTTTTGCTTTATTGCTTGAGAGAAGAATTAAGAGAGAATTAGTTTCTCCTTTAAGTGAGAGAATGTTAGTTTCTCCTTTAAGGTTCTCCTTGTATTTATTTTTCCTATTTCCAAGAGATAGGTTGTCATTTTTTTCTCTTTGGGATTAGAGAGAATGAGATGTAATTTTTTTTCCTTTTGAATAAAATTACATTATTTGCCCATTATCTTATTTGTTCCTTTTATTTTCATCTTTTATTTTAGTTGTTAGTACTTGTGTTATTACTCTGATACCCAACAATGGTATCAGAGCCACTAGTTCGTGTGATTATATTTCGCTGATATTGTTAGTAGAATAGTATTATGATATTAGATATAGTGTGGTAGTGGGAAAGTGCATGTCTAGGAAAGTTATGGTTAGGACATACTTGGTATTTAAGTGTGTCCATTAGTGACCCACCTCTCTTTCCAAGAATTACCTGGTGCATTAGTTCACGGTCTACCTCTGTTGTTCCAAAAATAACTATGTTTTTACTTTAAATATAAAAGAGTTTAAAAGAAATTTGTCCCGTAGGGATCGATCCGCTTACAAAGAGCTTATCGGTGCCCAAAAAAATTTGCACAATACTGATCAAATCAAGTCAACAACATCTTCTAGGATGCAATGATGAACTTCGAAAATCATGGAATTATGTGTCAATGAACGACCTAATTTCGTTGGACTAGGCAATCACACCAAAGATGACAAAGTTGTATCAACAAGCGACAACACACATCAGTGTCGCGTGAGTCATCCGTCGAGTGATAAGGCTACAATTGTTGATAATATGAATTTATGTGTCAATGACTAACGACCGACGACAATCACAGTGGAACAATCACCAATCTTTAAAGTTGTGAGTCTGGAAATATAAAAATATATACGTCAACGAGGGTCGATCCGCCGACAAAGAGTAGATCAACGCCCAAAGAAATTTGCATAGAGCATATCGGCTCGAGTGAACAACATCTTCCAGGATGCAGCGATCACTCCAGAAATCATGGAATTATGTGTCGACAAACAACCTAATTTCGTCGGACGTGGTAATCAAACCGAAGATCATGGAGTCACATCAACAAGCGGGACACACATCAGTGTCACGCGAATCATCCGCCAAGCTGTAAGGCTCCAATTGTTGATAATATTAATTAATGTGTCAATGACTAATGGCCAACAACGGGTGACACACAGTCGAACAATCCTTTAAACTTTAAAGTTGTGAGTCTGGAAATATGAAAATATGTGCGTCAACGACACCGATCGGTCGATCGTCCCGATAGTATCGCTCGGATGATAGGGTCGAACGATGACAGAGATAAGTAAGTACTTCTATAATTAGGATTAACAAGTTAGTAATCAAGTTTCAAAGAGCAATTGAGTCTCAATTAAGCCAACAATGGTATCAGAGCCACTATTTTGTTCCTTTTATTTTCATCTTTTATTTTAGTTGTTAGTACTTATGTTATTACTCTGATACCTAACAATGGTATCAGAGCCACTAGTTTGTGTGATTATACTTCGTTGATATTGTTAGTAGAATAGTGTTCTGATATTGGATATAGTGTGGTAGTGGGAAAGTGCATGTCTAGGAGAGTTATGGCTGGGACATACTTGGTATTTAAGTGTGTCCATTAGTGACCCACATCTGTTTCCCAGGAATTACCTGGTGCATTAGTTCACGGTCTGTCTCTGTTGTTCCAAACAATATTATTCATAGTGAGAAGTGCATAAGTTGATTTTAAAGCCATGTCAGAAAAATATGAGATAGAGAGGTTCAATGGGAATAATTTCTCATTGTGGAAAGTAAAGATGAAGATAATTTTGAGAAAAGACAATTGTCTAGCGGTGATTGAAGAAAAACCTTGTACATCACCGATCAAAAGTGGAAGGAAATGAATGATAATGCTATTGCAAATTTGCACTTAGCATTGGCAAGTGTGGTTTTATCCAACATTGCAGAGAAGACTACAACAAAGGAGAATTAGGATACTCTTGTTAGATTGTACGAGGTTAAGTCATTTCATACAGTAACATGCTTGAAGAGAAAACTCTACACTTTTTGAATGAGTGAGTCTACATTAGTGATGGACCACATCACCAATTTGAATACATTATTTGTCCAACTTTCAACGGTAAATTACAACATAGTTGAAAATGAATGTGCAGATCTTTTATTACGGAGTTTAACTTATTTGTATGACCAACTCGTCATCAACGTAACAAATTACAACATTAATGGCTACCTACGCTTTGAGGATGTTGTTAGAGCTATTCTTGAAGAAGAATCCAGGCGAAAGAACAAAGTAGATATGGTGAAAAGTTCAAAGCAAGTTGAAGCTTTGGTGATGATGAGAAGTAGATCAACATAATATGGATCTAGTGGGAGTCATACCCATGATACATCAAAGTCTCAAAGTAAGAAGCATCTCAAATGCTACCATTATGGTAAGAGAGGGCATGTCAAGAGAGATTGTTGGCAAAAGAAGAATGGAGGAGAGAAATTAACCTCTCACAGTTATGTTGCAAGTACGTCGGAGCATGGAGATGTTCTCGTGAGCGAAGCAATAATTAACTCTAATGGTGGAAGACAACTACATGATAGGTGGATAATGGATTTAGGTGCAACTTGGCATATGACTTCAAACTAGGATTGGTTTAATACTTATGAACCTATCTTAGATGGATATGTGTTCATGGAGAATGGTCATGCCTTAATTAGAGATTGTTGGAGTTGGTATTGTCAAAATAAAAATGTATGATGATATTGTTTGCACAATTCAAGAGGTACGACATGTGATGGACTTGAAGAAGAATCTATTGTCTATTGGACAATTAGATGACCTCGGGTGTAAGATCCACATTGAAGGCGGATTCTAATATTATGGAATCACCGTTATTATCCCTAGGAGGGACAAATTTTTTATGTCGATTGATGATTACTCCAATAGATTATGGTGTACCTTATCAAAAGGAAATCAAATGTGTTACCAGTATTCAAGGAATCCAAAGTACGAGTAAAGTGATGTTGACAATGTGAAGGGATATCATCTGTAGGGTCTCATTGCGCACGAGATTATTGTTAGCAAGGATGTAATGATGCTAGAACCAGAAGGCGTTAAAGAACAAGAAAAATTGGTTTACATGTTGAACAAATCTTTGTACGATTTAAAGAGGGGGCCCAAGTGTTTGTTTAAGATATTTAATTCCTTCATCGTTAGCCTTGGTTACAACACACTACGTTTAGACTGTTGTACTTATTACAATAGGTTTGATGGGGATGATTTTATCATCTTGGTGTTGTATGTGGATGACATGTTGGAGTTAGTGTAACGTCCATACTGAAAATTACTTAATTAAAATAAATAAATTGGAAATGAAGGTCAAACGACATAATTTTATTATTCCCAAACGTGGGTTCAAATTATTTTTCAACGCGCCATAATTTAAACATAACTAAATAATAATCTTATTACAAATTTTCAAAATCTGACAAAATAAAAGAACGTCATAAAAACCATAGCTCAAAAGCCCCCAAGCCAGCCCTCTCTCCGTCTCTATACATCACCAGCATCACCTGTAACGTCATATGCTCCCGTGTAACGAATCACACGATCATCGCCAAACACAAACAGAAAGGGTGAGCTCAAAAATAAACAATCAGTTAATTTAATAAACTTACCAATACACCCAATTGTTTTATTCTAGTTAGTTCTTTGCCAAGGCCTTAATCCCCAAGGATTTTCAACCTTCACAACACACAATCCAAAATGATTTGTCCTTCAATCCAGTCTGCTTCCAAAAGGCATAAATGCACACTCTCATATCAGTATCTGATTCTAACTACCCATCCACCTCAACATGATTTGATTTCTTATAACTCATATTCACCATTCAACATTCCAAACTATGTGATTCACCCACCACTCTATAGTTACACCATGACTTAATCAACTTATAATAGAACAACTCTTACTCAATTCTTGTACCGCATTCAGCTCCTTAGCAATCCTAGACTTAACCAATTGTTTGTACACCCTTTCATCATTTAATTGTTATTCCTAATTTCACCTACTCCAATGCACCAAAATCCACATTTCTAACTTGGTTATTCTTCCTTTTTCTCATTTCCCTGTTCCATATTTAAACAATTACTAAGAATTCATTACCAAGCTCTAATTCACTTTGTCGTAATACATCACCTCACCTCATGCGTTGTTTTGTTTATCATGACCCCCATTCAATTATCTTACTCTCTTTGTCATACTTAATTTCCTTTCAACTCGATTCCATAATAACCCCCTCTCGCAGCCATCCCATAAATTTTTTATAACCACTCATTGTTCACCGCTATCGCCTGGCAGCCAATAAGATTCCGCCAGGCGACACATCAGTTCCTAGGAAAAACCCAGGTTCTTCTATACTTTTGGACGCCATTCTGTTTAACCCTCACAATACAAGAACTCAAGCAAGCACCAATAGTTAACAATAATTTCATTTACAGTTGCTTACTCAACCAACCACATCATACCACTCTAACTAAACCATAATTGACTCATAATTTCCCTAATTCATATTCGTTCATCAATTTCACCCAACCGCTTCATGTTTATATTCCCAAATTAGTCCCCATACATCATAAAGATAGCAAAACTATGGCATCACGCATTTACACAGACTTAATAATCCAAATGGAGAGTCATAGTATCACAAAAAATCACAAAATGCACAACACAACTACAATCACCCTGCATTGCCTGACGAGTTCACCTCTACCGCCAAGAGGTTCATAGCAGAACCCAGAAAACTAGGTAGAAAAATGATGCATCGCCTGACGGCACACTCCCGACTACTAGGCGATTTCTGGGCAGAAACCTAAAAACTACGAGAAACAACGTAATTCATGAGGGAATTTCATACATTGGATCATGACAGCATGCAATACGGCAAACACGAATAAAACATGCAAGGAAAACTCCTCTTACCTGGAATCCTTGCTCCAATTGGTCTTCCAAGCTTTTCTTTCAAGAGATCTAAGAACCTTCCTTCCCTACTCCAAAATTCTCAGCTTTCACTCCTCCAAAAGCACTTTTTGATAGCTTTGGAACCCTCTCCTCTCAGCACCACGAAAATGCAGTCTCAAATTCACCTTTTCTTTCCAATTCAATATCTCTTAATTGTCCCTTAATGAGGGTTAATGTTCTAAAACGAAATTTGTTATTAATCATGAGGTTAATTGTTATTCAAGGTCCATTATGGCTATTTTCTATCTCTCTTGGCTGTCACTTTTGTAGCTAGGGTTTCTATACCCTTTCACCTTCATGCCAAAAGAAAATTCGGCAAAAAGAGAGTTTAATTTCGTTCTTAGCAAGGTTCAAACACACAACCATTCAATCACAAAGCTAATGCACAACATATTCAACCAATCTATGTTTCGTGATACTTTCTATAATTTTAGGATTACATTATCACTAACCGCATTCAAACATAACATTAAATAATGCATAAATTAAAAACAAAACACAATTTTAGGATTACATTATTCAAGTCCTCTTACACAATCAAGTACTCTCAACCACTTAGCTAGTACTTTTCCACGTCATAACCATCAACATTAAATGCCATAAAGACTCCTACTACCCATATTTAATAAATAATTATTTAATTAATTATTTAATTTTCTCGGGTCTTACACGTAGGGCCCAACAAATCTCAAATCTAGGAATTTAAAGTATGGTTAGCTAGGAAGCTTGATTAGAAGTACTTGGGACTAGCATACAAGATTTTAGGGATGCAAATTAACCGAGACAAAAAAGATAAGAAGATTTGGCTTTCTCAAAAGAAATATTTATTGAAAATCTTGTGGCGCTTCAACGTGCAAGATTGCAAGCCAATTTCTACCCCACTTTCTATCAACGGTTCCTCACCTATGAGTCCTAATAGTGTAGTAGAGATGATGGAGATGTCTCGAGTACCGTATGCATCGGCAGTGGGTAACCTTATGAATGCTATTTTGAAGTACTATTAAGAGGATCTTGAGATACATCAAAGAAACTTTAGGTGTTATGATAGAATGGCAAAAAATAAAGCATGGTGTGAAGATTTGATTAATTTTCATCAAAATCTTCAAGTGGGAGAATATTAGAAAAGAATTCCCATATCAGTGGGGGATTACATATTGGAACTTACTTTTCATGTTATAAAAGGAGTCAAATGTTTCCTTAGGAACACATCCTAAAGTTTCATTCATTTTCATTTCTTTTACTTTATTTCTTGAGAGAAGGATTAAAAGAGAATATTAGTTTCTCCTTTAAAGTGAGAGAGGGTTAATTTCTCCGTTAAAGTCCTTCTTGTATTTGTTTTTCATTTCCAAGAGAGAGGTTGTTATTGTTTTCTCCTTAAGATGAATGATATGTAATTTTTCTTTCTTTTAATAAAATTACATTATTTGTCTATTATCTATTTTGTTCCATTTATTTTCATTTTTTATTTTAATTATGAGTATTTTTGTGAATGATATCCATCGCTCTACTAAAGCTAAGATATCAACGTAGGACAGTATGGTCATAGCCTTTCTGACTTGTTATTTTATATTATTAATGAGTTGGAGCCCCAGAAGTGAATTGCGATTTGGAAAAGCATTCTTTGCACCTGAGAAATATGGTGTATCATCAAGGACAATAGAAAGCATCGTAGCCTTTTCATAAGTGTACCTGATCAATACTATTTTAGTATGGAACCAGACGATCTCAAGAACCTTTTGTGTCGACCCTCCTACTGTTCCTCTTTGGCTCTTCCTGGATTTTCTTGTTGTATGAACTCCGAGAGTGGGGGTACCTACAGGGATTCTGACGCTCAAGTCAAGTAGTGATTCGATATGAGGCGTATGTAGTAAAGTGAGAAAAGTGTACCTCTTTGTAGTCACTAGACCTTTATTTACATTAATCTCTTAGTAGACATGTTGTTATTATTTGCGGGCCATTCGCATTCGATGATCAACTCTTTCCTTTCTGACTAAGATTGTACACGTCGGTTCTTTCCTTATTGACTGAGATTATTTGTTTGTATCTTGTCAAGGATATGCTTTTTCCTTTTTGACTGAGATTGTTCGTTTGTACCTTGTCAAGGATCAGCTTTTTCCTTTTTGACTAAGATTTGTTCGTCTGTACCTTGCCAAGGATCAGCTCTTTCCATTTTGACTGAGATTTGTTTGTCTGTACTTTGCCAAGGATTAGTCCTTTCCTTTTTGACTGAGATTTGTTCGTCTATACCTTGTCAAAGATCAGCTCTTTCCATTTTGACTGAGATTTGTTCGTCTGTACTTTGCCAAGGATCAGTCCTTTCCTTTTTGACTAAGATTTGTTCGTCTATACCTTGTCAAGGATCAACTCTTTTCATTTTGACTGAGATTTGTTCGTCTGTACTTTGTCAAGGATCAGACCTTTCCTTATTGAATAAGATTGCTCGTTTGTACCTTGTCAAGGATCAGCTCTTTCCTTATTGACTAAGATTGCTCGTTTGTACATCATCATCCTTATCCAACTAGCCACTATTGGGCCGGGGCCAGGCGGCAGACCGAGATGTAGCCGACCTCTACATCATGCTGGCCCCTTTTCCTTTGTCTGCTGGGCTTGCGTGCACGTCTCCTTCCCTCTCCATGGGGCTGGGGAGTGTGGTCGGCCTTTCCACATACAGAGAGGCCGGGATATGGCCGGCATGTTACCCATACAATAAGTAATTGACATATTATAGATGTAATGCAAACCACTTACGGTAAAAATTATTGCATAGTTTACTTTGTACCCTCATGTCTTCACATTAAAATAAACATAAGCAAATAAAATAAATAAATTATTAACTATTTTTCTTTTTAAAATAACACTAAAATACCCATTTTATCTTCATCAATTATCAAATTTTAAATTTAACACTATGCACCACAATTAATAAAAAACTATCATGCTTTTTACAGAAGTAGTAAGTTCGTTTTAACTAATATTAAGGTTTTTTTTTCGGAAATAATAAAATACATAATAAAAGTTTTATCCAAATAAAATTGATATGAAATTTGATAGTACATTTTAATAATGACATTTTTTACTAATGTCATTTATAATTACAAAATGAGATTTCTAACTAATACGATTATGTCGAGAGATTTGAGAGTTGAAAAGATGTGAGAAAACATATTATTTAATAGGATCTTAATAAATTGAAATTTTTTTGAAGTATATGATTTTGCCAAATACTCTAAGACAATGAAAGTAAACCTAGTTGTTAAAAACTGCTAGTTAATATTTTTATGGATTCAGACGGAGTGCGGCAGCATTTGAACGAAAAATTGACAAACCAAAGTAAAAAAACTGGGTAGATAAAGAGATTATTATACACAACAAGAGAAAGGAC
>Ga0209389_1003793_pt1 | contig 12327 bp, 5 predicted proteins | sample CowpearedBW_FD_187526 | JGI IMG/M metagenome (GOLD analysis project Ga0209389, IMG submission 187526) | Root nodule microbial communities of legume samples collected from California, USA - Cow pea red BW (SPAdes) (version 2) | ecosystem: Host-associated > Plants > Roots > Nodule | place: USA... | reverse complement strand
TAACTTCTTCTCGTATAAAAAATATTAATTTGTATTCTAATATTGAACATAAAAGATATATTCAAAATGATAAAGCAAAATGTTTGTGTTTTGGTCTATGAATTTAGGGAGACGGTCAACGACGACGTTTACTATATGTTGTTGCAGAGGAAGGTGGTGATTGTTTTGTGAATGCTTTTGGTTTGGGAGTTGAGTCGGAAGGCATGGCTATAGGTGAAGAAAGACAAGAATCAGAATCACAATCAGAAGGAAAAGTGTGGAATTTGTTGAAGCTTCCCTTTCGCCATTCAACTGCTTCAACCTCCAATTCCCTTTCTTCCCTAGCCAGATCGCTCCTCCCCACACGACGTCGTCTCAAGCTCGATCCTTCCAACAAGCTCTACTTCCCTTGTACGCATCTTTTTCCACTGTCGTATCTTTTTCTGTGTCTGTTTTCATGTGCTGCAATCAATAATTGCTTTGGTTGTCTGTATCCTGTTTTTAATTGCTATTCCACTAGGTGGGTTTAATTTCATTGTTCCAAAATTTGTATTTTGTTTTTGGATATTGATAATCACTTGTTTTTAGTAGTCTTGTATCTTACTAATATATCCTTCCCTTAATTACTAATGATACTTATATGACAAAATGTAGATACAGTATTTTAGATAATTTTAGTATCAACTATCAGCATAATCCTTTAAAACAAGTATTGTTCTTTTGTTTACCGAGATACAATTCTATTTTACGTTGAAAAACATCACAAAGTAGCATCTAAAAAATCTTGTCTGAAGTTCTGTCCTTGTATAAATCTATATGATTCCTTGACAGAGTCATTCTTTGTGTTATTCCATTTGTTCCTTCAACTGTTTCTTGTCATGTGTAGATGAACCGGGCAAGCAGGCTAAGAGTGCCATCAGGATTAAAAACACCAGCAAATCCAATGTAGCTTTCAAGGTAATGTACACTCAAATAAAACATATATGCAACTCTTTTGCTATGCTTTTGTTTTGCTTATTCATGTTACACTGAGGAAATTTCATTGAGTCTTCCAATTAACTGTGAACTGTCTATTGTGTTGAATATTACTTTGTTTCAAGAGTAGTTCATCTGTGATTCTGAATCAATGAATGAATTTTCAATTTTTTATCTCTGATTTTGAAACCATCTATTCTAATAATACTTTTTGTTCTTCTTCAACTTATTGTGTATACATAGTTTCAAACAAATGCACCCAAGAGCTGTTTCATGCGCCCTCCAGGGGGCGTACTTACACCTGGCGAGAGTGTAATAGCGATTGGTAATAATTTATGATTCATTTCTTCATGTTTTTTCCTTTGTTTAGGATGCTAAGTTATCTCACTAATCTGTATTTTATTTGCTAGTGTTCAAGTTTGTAGAGCATCCACAGAATAATGAAAAGCCAGAAAAAACTGGACTCAAATTTAAAATCATGAGCATGAAGGTCAAAGGATCAATTGATTATGTACCTGAAATGGTTAGTTTTTTTGTCATCAGTACAAACTTAAACTTGTCTCAATTTCTAATGGTTGGATTGTCTCTCTCTCCCTGGACACAATCAAAATAAGTTCTGTTGTATGTGCTTGGTTTTTGTCATAATGTATCAACCGCTATAGTTTTGAATCATTGGTGTTTGTTCATCCTCTATAACAGTTTGGTGAGCTGAAGAAGGATCAAGTAACAGTGGAGCAGATTTTGCAGGTTGTTTTTCTGGATCCAGAGCGTAGTAGCCCTGTAAGTGCTGAAATTTAAGTTTTTCACTTCTACTTTGTCTTGTGATGCATGAATACGGCAAAGCGATTATTCTAAAAATAACAGGATATATGATACGTACAATGTACAATATACAATATACAATATACGTATTATAATAAAAACAAGTATACAAAATTATATAACCTACCTTTTTTACTTTCCTTTTAAGACATGAGATACTCTTCTTTGGTAAAATGTATTTTTTTTATTTTGATGTAATGTTTATAAGCTTGCTATGTATAACATATAGATTAACTAATTTCCTGCGTATTGTTATCTTTTAAGGCTTTGGAAAAAGTGAGGCTTCAGCTAGCTGAGGCTAATGCTGCAGCTGAGGCACGTAAGAGAGCCCCAGAAGATTCAGGTCCAAAGATTCTGGGAGAAGGGCTTGTGATAGATGAATGGGTGAGTATGTTTTTGCTTAATAAGTTCATTGGAAAAGTTACCTTGCGTATATCTATATCTTTTGACAGATGTTTCATATATCTATATCTCTGATGTTGTTTCCAGAAAGAGAGGAGGGAAAGATACCTGGCAAAGCAAAATGGTTAATGGAATCTATATAGATAAGTTTGAATAGGAATTTGCGTTACTGTGGGGAAGGAAGATGACATGGCTTTAGGGAAACAATTATATGTAATCACAAACGTTTGGCTTAGAGAAGATTCATGTGGTGAATGGCTAGTCTGAAGTGTTCTTTTGAAAAAAAAACTATAATTGGATGAGACCACAACACAAGGGTCAGGGTCATTGGCTTTTCCGGAACGATATTTTGATGGATTGATGTAAAATGACAGTTTCTGTAAGACGAATGTTTTGCTGTCATGATATAAATTACTCTTTTGAATTGAAACAACACAACGAAAACTAGTTTTGTTAAGGATAGTGAAAGAAATTTAGAAAAATATACGGTTGTGAAAATGAAACAGGGGATATCATGGGCCAAATGTAAAGTGAAACAGAAAAGGACAAGCCGAACCAAACAAGTTTTTAGGCAACTAAGTCCAAACAATTATATTACGGCTTTCGACAACTCATACCAAACCTATTTACACTTTTAAATAACAAGCCCGTAGAATAAAAAAAAAATGTTTTCTCTTTTTATTATGTGACTTTTTTATAATGTTTGTGGTTATGGAGCAAATTCAGTATCCCTGTTATATCCATTATTTTAATAACACTACTTCTAATTTATTATGTTTGTTTGTTTAACATTTCTGTAATCTAAAACAATCCCACAAACAATTATAGGAGTCTCATAGTTGATTGGGATCTATTCTTTTAATTTTTTATAGTAAATAAATAAAATATCGTTAATAATAAGAATAAATGAAATAATATTACAGTAAAATATATTTTTTCATTTAAATATCTTTTTACACTTTTTCTATTTCTTTTCCTTTCTACTAAAAAAGAAGTTTACAGAAAAAAAAAAGGCATAAGAAGAAGATGCAAGAAGGGACGACTTTGACCAGTGAAAGGTGTGAATGAATTCAACAGAGCCCCAAAGTGTGTGCAAAGAAAAAAACGAATGCAATCATAATTCAACTGTTTTATTGAAAATGACTTCACCCGTTAATTGTTCTTATTTTCGCATTAGCGTTTGGAACAAGCCAAGACCATAACTTAAAAACACCCACCGAACTTAAGCCAATTTTTTTATGTCATCAAGTGGGTCACACACACCTACCACAATGCACAGTTCTTCGACCGTCACTTGCTTTGTTTACCATCAAATTCTTTTAGATGATATATTACAGCACAACACAACTCTTTGCTCAAAAGAAAGTTTCAGACATTCACCAAACACAATCAATGAAATCATTCATTGGAGATGAGATCTTGGAAATTGGAAGAAACATGGGTTTTCTGTGCCTTCCTCAACCCAATACCACCTTTCTTCATCCACATTTTCACATGTTCCCCATTAATTAGTCCTCTTGCATTGGTTGCATATACATGGTATATAATAAATGCCACCCAACACTCTCCTTCAAAGAATCCAAGAGCCTCAAAATGTTGGTATTTTCTATAACTCTAGAAGCTAATAGGGGTTAATTAAAAAAAAAAGAAGCATAAACAGAAAGAGAAGCATGTAGGTTCATTTTGTTGTCTTATCTGAAAGATACCAGGCAACAAGCATGCAAAGAATTGGCGTGTTGTACTTTCTCAATTACCATAAGGAAACTGCAGCAGTATAAAAGACAAACTACCTAAGAGACAAAATAATACAGATGGGAAAAACTTCATCTATCACTATCTCTTTGCACATAATGCCAGATACAGAACACCAAGATAGACACTACTCACATGCTCCTCTTCAAGGGTTAACGTCTTTCCCACCTGATCACACACCGTTCACTTATTTCTTCTAATATTTTAGAACATAAACCACTGAAATAACTATGACTAGTAGTTAAGTTCTTAACTTCTCAACTGTCAAGCTAAAAACCAGAAAGCAATGGCATGATGAGGAAGAAACTTCAGCTTCTGCAACAAATATATCTACAACAAATATATCATGTTATCACTATTTTTTTTTTTTCTGTTACAATCTTAATAAGAATGATGAGCTCTTGTCAATGGCAAGGAGTATGAAATAAAGCCGAGAACAAATTGACACCAGGAAACCAAATTAGCAGCACTTGGAAAACAATTATGGTGAAAATTTACAGTTAAAAAAGTGAAAATCAAAATTACATTCAAGAGTGCCAGATTCCACTCAACATACTGCGGAACCGGTTTGTGGATAGCTTCCTGACGAGCCTCTTGGCATCAGAAGAAACCTCAGCTTCTGCAAGCCTCTCTATGTTCTTGGCATACCCGGAGCTCACGATTTTCTTCCTGCCACTGTTGCAGCTTGTTAGTGACATCAAGATGGAGATCAACAACTTTTTGTTACCAGAATTTCCCTCCCCTGGATCCAGCAATTGCAGAAGAAGGGCAATGTTTTGATCATCCTGAACAAATCTCTTCCTATTTTTAGCCACCGTAACCATGCCAGAGAGTGCCTCTGCTGCCATTTCACGAACTTCAAACGATTCCGCATTTAGAAACTTCACAAGCTCGGCCATGAAGCCGGCATCACCTAATGCCTTCTTGGCCTCCTCCGATGCTTCACACAATCTGAACGCTACCTTCAGCCCCAACTCCTGAATCGATACCTCCCCATTTCTAACATAATACATCAACTGATCCACAAAGCCATAACTCAGCAAAAGACTAACACAACTGGTCGAAGAAAAACACAAATTCTCAATGCCCCTCATCACAACCTCTCTTGTTTTAGACGAGCACGTCCACAATGGATCCAAAACACGCAGAAGAACACGAACCCCTCCTTCTCTAACCACCATCTGCCTAACCAACTCATCCCCAGAGGCAATGTTTTGAATCAACTCGATAGAACTAACTTGAACTACTTCATCCTTAGACCTTACAAGCTTCAAAAACGTGGAAACCACACCCTCCTCAACCATAAACCTCTTGATTTCCTCAACCCCACAAAGATTCCGCAACACTCCACAAGCAGGACCAATCAATTCTCCTTTACACTCTCCGCTCTCACAAATCCTCAACAAGACTGTTACACCTCCATGAGCTGAAACACTCCAAGCATTATCCGAATTCTCAGTCAGTCTACACAAACATCTCACAGCAGCAATCTTTCCCACTTCACTCCCACATTCCAAAATCCGAATTAAAGGCCCAATAACTCCAGCACCAACCAAAACCCCTTTATAATAATCAAAACCCGCAACGACAGAAACAACATTGGCAGCCTCCTCAACAATCTCAACCTCATCACAACCAAGAAAATCCACCAACAAGTGAACAAACTCAGAAGCCTCAACAACCAACTTCACATACTTATCATCCTCCACAACAACTTCATGCAAATTCATCAACGCTTGCTTCCTGATACCCAAATCACCAACCTTCATTCGAGTCATTAAGTCCCTTAAGTAGAACCTCATGTCATCTTTGCAAGCTCCAAAACCAGGCCTTGAAACCACAACAGCGTAGCCATGCATCGACACACGCTTCTTGAATATCTCAGATAGCTTCTTCACGTGCGCTTCCAACTTCCCCAGAGTCACGTCCAAGTCGCTCTGCATCAAGAGCTTCCCGCTGTAGGACAGATCCAAGCACCGCCTTGCCAGCTCGTGGCACTCCTCCACCGTGCCTGTTATCGCCGGGATCTCGCTTGACAGTGAAGCGGAGTCGCCGGCAACGAATGCCGAACAGAGCTCCTCCAGCCTACTCCGAATAAGTTGCCACTTTCCGGCGAAGACTCTGATGGAAAGAGAGAGGGAGATAAGGGAAGAGATGAGCGTCATAACCCGCCGGTGACCGGAGCCGGCGGTGTCAGCCATTTTAGTTCTCAAAGCAAACTCATCTGGTTTTGTGCGTTGGAATTTCTCAGTAACGATGTCGGAAGAGAGAGAATGTAATATGCTTCTGACTTCAGATCTAAACTTATCCTTAGATTGCAGTTCACAGAAAGTTGGACTCTTCTCTGTTTATTTACCGGAATACCCTTTTTCTTGAAATAAATTTTTCTTTTTTCTTTTTCTTACTCTGTATATAATGTCTTTATTTGGTGCTTCAGGTGAATTTGTCTTACCATATCTGGTTACTGAAAAATTAGGACACGAATAATGTTAACTACGGATCAACAAAAAGATGAAGGAGACTATATAAGCATAAGAAAATTACTTCATTCAAAAATCTGAGCTAATCATTATATATAAAAAATTTAATTCTTTTTATAACATTACATAACGTAATAGTATGCAATTTCACAATAAAACATAAAACTAAAATAAATAGTTTATTTTAGAGTAACAGTAATCCTACTGTATGATCTCGATATGGAAGAGGTTACAAAGTTGGACCCAGAAGTTGTATATTTTGAATCATTTATTCGTATATACTATTAAAGCAATAAAACTTCTATGGTATTCAGTTTTATGAATTCACAGTCAAAATTAGTATGGAGATGGATGAAGAACGTGCTTTTCGCATCAAAATGAAAACTAGTGGTTTTACTTTTACCCTTTTCACACCAAGAACATGAGTTGTTGGCAGCAGAACATGTTTCCAAAGTTGGATGTATTTGTTATTTAACTAGCTTGTCTTCAATTCATGATTTTGTTCGTTTTTCTGAGACAACCAAAGTGTGACTTCTCTGATATCTATAAAATCAAATAAAAGAAGTCATGTATCTTTCTTTAGCCTTGTGAAGTTATTAATTTACTATCTTTCTATCAACTACAACTATAGAGTTTATATGCTATAAAAAAATACAAAATACGAAAGACAAATAGAAAAATCTCGACATGTGTCATAAGGAGAAAAATTCATTTTAAACTCAATTAAAATATCAATTTTTTTAATTACTACATTAAGTATATTTGGGTGCACAAAATTTGGACACATGTCCCACATTTGAAATCCATTTTTTTTTCCAATCGCACATATCTGACTTCATAACTTCATTTTAAGGTTTTCAAATTACATGGTTTTTAAGTTTTATTCTCTGGATTTGCTCTTCTCGAGGTGATTGCTATTTGATTTATTGTTTTTTTACAATTAATCTCTCATGTTTCATCGATGATTCTTTTGTTATTTTTGTTATTTTTGTTATTTTTGTATAATGTTTTCATTATATTTTTTGGATTTTTAGGGTTTTCAGATGCTATGGTTTCTAAGTTTTAATCTCTCCATATGCTCTTTTCACGATTTTCGTTGTTATTCTCATAGTTTAATCTGTGTGTCACTTATTTTGCTATCTGTTTTGTTATTGTTTTTTTCTTTTACAATCCATTTCTCATATTTCATTGATGATTTTTTTTGTTATTTTTGTACACATCCAACTTCATATCTTCATTTTAGGGTTTTCAGATTACATTGTTTTCAAGTTTTGTTCTCTCAATCTTCTCTTCTCGATGTTTCCATAGTGATTTGTTATTTTCGTCTTTGTCTTTCATTTTATTCTTTTCTTTCTTAAATTTTTTATCTATAGAATTGGTCAATAATAATTTTTTTTTTTAGTGTTTTAAGGTTTGTTATTAGAAATGCAAAGAATTAAAAGTAACAAAGAATTATAGTTATTTTATCTTTGTTCTATCTTTAATTTATATGATTAAACAACAATTATATATATTATTAAAAAATTTCAAAATAGTCGGGTAAAATACTACTCATACATTACGACAAACATTTGCAATTTAGTTCAACGTGTGGTTTTTATTCAATTCAAAACATTGATAACTAAAGTGATATACTTAAAAAAATGGACCTATAGTTTTGCAGTGGTCCAACTATATCCAGTGCATAGTTTGTGCAAGTGCATGACAGAAATCATCATAAATTTGTGGACAAAAGAGACCAACTGCTAATCAAATGGAGGAAACAGGAATGAAGGATTAGAAGAGTGTTTGAATTATGGATGAGCAGAGTGTGAAGTGTGAAATGTGAATGAATAAAATAAAGAGAATGGATGAAAATGGTGGAGATGGACCACACTGTAATAAGGACATAGCTTTGATTTGGAAAGCAAAAGGCAAAGAGGAAGGGGCAGCTTTCAATGGCCTTGGAATGGGAATGACACACACCCCACCATGTGAAACTGGAACCAACTAATTACCAAAACTAACTCTCTTTTCCTAACCTTTTTGTACCTTGCAAACCAACATTTACCAATCAAAAAAACTCAACCCTTTCTCATCACCTCCAAAAATCAAATGATGCTTACATCTGAAAAAGTGTGCATGTTTTCAAGAGACAAAGGGGGTGTTGGTTCACGAGAGAGCACGAGAAGAAGCTCCAAATGCTACTATCCAGAGGCCACAGCCTCAAAACAAAGAGAAAAGGGTAAATTAAAAGCTGCCCATGTCATCACAATCCCGAAAAAGCATCCAGATATTGACCGACCATCATATGCATCTTTACTATACCAAAAAAATGAAGAGGTAAAGAACCATTGGTACGTCACAAATGAGATACTAGTAATAGGTAAAAATAGAAACAAAAAACAGAAGCTGAATAACTACTCACGATGTGATTTTGGTGCTTAGTTTCAGTACTGTCAAAGGACAAAATTGTGATATGATGTAATGCAACTACAATACTTCTGCATATAGTATTCTTTATACCAGAACTTTGGTTTAGCAGGTCTAAATTACTAAAAGGTATTCATTCGTTTGGTATTGTAGAAAGCCACTGTGCTCGTAGGGTCCTGCTGGTTCAGTGGGGGAAAACAACTCATTGGAAAATACATGTTGTTGCTACCCATGCAACATAATTGCAATTTCAGTTCTGCACATGCCTCAATTCAGGGCTCAGGAACCCCATTTCTTGCATATATGTCAATTTCCTCTAATCTCATATCTTCATTCATTTCTGCTCTACTTTACATCATGATCAGTGCATCTACCTAATAATTCAATTTTAGTTTCTCCCACTTCTCAATGGATTATGTTTTGCAAGATCAACTAGTAATAATAATCATTGATCATCATTTTCAATTTCAATTTCACTGTTGAACCTAAACAAAAGAGAATTACTGTCTAACCCTTCTACATGTTAGTCAAGAATTTCTTTTCCACTCATGCTAGTGCAGAATGTCATTAAATTATATGCAAAAGCAGAGCATTGCATTGCTACCTTTGAGTAGGCACGAAGTGAAATTCAAGAAAGCAGAGAAAGTTGAAAATACCTTAGCTTTGAAGAGAAAATATCCTGTGCACTTCAACTCAGTGGAGGGGTAACCTATATGAAAAATGGGAAATAGCAATAGCATTATAGATTGATCGATGTAGTGTTAATTCAGTCAAATAAATTACGCAATCATTCCACTGATATCAAAGAATATGCTTATATACAAATTGGTCAATTATTATCACAGCTGATTACTTTTTTGTTCAAGCAATCAAACATGAGTTGAACAGCGAAAACGCCAAAACATTGAACATGATGCACATGGATTGGTAATTAATGCACATATATCGGTTTTAAAGTACTTAAACCTGTCATTAGTATTTTCCTTCCTAATGCTTGTGGTATTTTATATTTATGTGTTGAAAAAAGACACGAGTTCAGATCTAAGGATCAGCACGTTATCACCTCGATGTGATGTATTAAAGGAGTTAAATCACAATCGATTCCTGCTTCTTATGGACCCATATAATTGACGAAACCTAAAAACCAAAAAAGCTGAATACGAAACTGACCCCTCAAAGTATCAGTGCTGGACTCTTGCTTTTGTAATCTAATCACTTTCACATCAACCCTTATACAATTCAATTATAAAAATTGCATCTTTCATCTCCCAAAAACACCCTAATACATTTCTCAAATTTAAATAGCCTTCACTTGGTACAGAACATTTATATTTTTTCCAGTTTATAAATGTCTTTGTTCATTTAACTACAGGTAAATTTCTGACATATATATATATATATATATATATATATATATATATATATATATATATATATATATATATGCAGGCATGAAGTAATCATGATTTCCAAGCATCAGACTGAGAAATATTTACAGTGTGAGTAGAACACAAGTGTAGTAGGCACATGCATCATCAAATCCCAATGCCTATTCACCACTTTGACTTATGTATATGATAATTAATGGTTATGGACCAGTTGCAGTGCTTGATATTAAAACCTATACTGCCAGAAAATGATGTGTCTCTGTGGATCATGCATGGATCCTGCATAACCAAAATATCATACAGTTATTATTAGTTGGAAATTTGAATAAGACGGTTTGCCAAACCTTTGATTACCTCTCATAATGCACTAAATAGTGTTATGTACAGGGAGTAGTGTGTTTGTTAATAGATAGTTGATTATAGCAAGATTAAATACTAAGCATGTATCTGGTAACAAACATTTTTAGTTTAAAGCCTCATCATTAAGTTAATTAAATTATTACAAATTATCTGGTGAATTGAGCTCATAAATGTGGTACCGGATTCAGGTAATGATTGTATGGAAGTGGTTGATTAAAACAGTGAACAGGGGACCAATGCATCCTTTATGACTTGAAAATGGTAATTGTTTGCATATACAGAGACTTGTGTTGTTGCTCAACATGACGAGAGTTTTGTACAGAGGATTGTAATGACATTGGATCAGCAAGTTTCAGAAAAATATAGTGCTCTATAGAAATGAATTGCATTACCCTTATTTAACTTTAAAGAATGTATAAAGAGGCTTAAGTTACCTAAACATGACATAAACTAAATGTAAAGAAATTATGATATCAGGGAGTAGTGGTATTAGAGTGGAAAACTAGATGATAGCAATATTATAAGTTATTTATTAATTAATTTTAGGTTAATATTTAAATAACTTAGTGAATGTTGCCCTTTTCACTCTATTTTATTTTTTAGTGTTTAGAAATTTGTTATTTTTTATTTTACCTATTATACTATTTTAATTTAATTTCTATAATTTTTTTGTTTTATTACATGATAACAATATTTACAGATATGATAATTTTTATAACATCATTATTTATTAAGCTGACATTTTTTTAGGACATGAGATGTAATCATATTATTATTATTATTACTATTATTATTATTATTATTATTACATAGTGATGATGTCATTCTATAATATAAAAGGGAGTTTTGTCATTACATAAGGAATATGTGTAATAAAACATATTCTACAAGTTTCATTATAAAATAAAGCACTTATTCAAGAAAGGTAAATTGCATTAACCTCAATTAGATTTCTCGAACATAGTTGACTGTGTTTAAAATATAAAATCTATCAAACTATTTCATTAGTGTATTGTATGTGATGTGTATAACTAATGAAAGTTTTTTTCTTTTTGTTCTTTTAAAAAATTAGTTTATCATTTTTCGATGTGATAAATTTTTTATATTTTTAATATACCTAATACTTTCTAGGTTTTTATTACTTTAAAATTAAATTAGAGATGAGTTGATAGCAAGATATGGAAAAAATACAAAGTATCTTCCGAGACTAATTAAAATTTATACTACAAAAAGTATTTGAATAGAAAAATGGGGGGAAAATATGATGAATTAACCCAATTCTGGCAACAAGTCCAGAGCAAAGGGTCATGGTCATGTGTTTCTGAATTTTCTTTTGGGCTGACCAATAAAAAGCTTCACTTTTACAGTTGACCCAATCAAGTTTCTCTCTTTCTTTTTGGGGTTTCTGCTCTTTTTTGTTTTCTTGACTTAGAAAAGTCACCACCCACCATTTCTCCCGAATAGTGCTTCCTTATACAAAATTTTAATTATTTTTATGAAATTTTTATATAGACTAAATATAAAACTAATTTACAAAATAAAAATTTACTTTTGTAATACTGAATTCAATTTAAAATTTATTTTTTAACATAATATTAAAATTATGAATTAAAATATATATTAAAATTTTTTATTATTTATTATACTGATATCAAAACATTGATTAATATCTAATCTTACTCAAATAATATATATATATATATATATATATATATATATTAAATTACAAACTAATTTTATGAATTGAATTAGATTTA
>Ga0209389_1003791_pt1 | contig 12329 bp, 9 predicted proteins | sample CowpearedBW_FD_187526 | JGI IMG/M metagenome (GOLD analysis project Ga0209389, IMG submission 187526) | Root nodule microbial communities of legume samples collected from California, USA - Cow pea red BW (SPAdes) (version 2) | ecosystem: Host-associated > Plants > Roots > Nodule | place: USA... | reverse complement strand
CATATAATTAGTCGGATTCACCGGATGCTTGCACTTGTGGTGACCTCTTCTGCTCTGTAGAACCATTGCCAATGGGTTTCACCCTACCACGCACAAGGTCAACCTTCAAACATCTAAGGCCATTATCCTGCCAAAGATTAGGGCCTCTTGCTACTCTCACCACTTGAGTCAGTACGCTCTATGTGAGACTAACTGACTCTTTAGAGCTTCAGGATGCAATCCTTGCTTGAATCCTTACTTAATTATATATTGAGGCATCACCACGAAACCTTATTAAGAGGTTTGTGGAATTACGTCCATTACTTGAGGCACCACCTTGAGCTCTCACCAAGAGGGTCATGGAATTATGTCCACTACATGAGGCAACACCATGAACTCTCACCAAGAGGGTCATGGAATTACGTCGATTACACAAGACACCACCATGGGCTCTCACCAAGAGGGTCATGGAATTACGTCCATTACACAAGGAACCACCATGAATCTTACCAAAAGATTCATGGAATTACATCCAACTCATACCATAGTCATGCTTCACCAACCAACCATAGATTTATCATGCATACCAACCAGCCAAAATCATGAATCATGCATTTACTCATATCAAGCTCATCGATTCTCGTCCCATCGTGTCATATAGAATACATACCAAGCATCATACGTAACCTTTTTAAAGTAACAAACCAACCAATCATTAGAAACAAACATTTATCCAATCAACAATGTCAATCTCGCTCAAGCTAAGGAGCTCTCGCTCAGGCGAGAGGAACCCCTCGCTCAAGCTACCAACTCTCGCCTGGGCAAGACTGCAAATAGAGTGCACGTCGAGGTCTCGCTCAAGCTAGCCCATCTCGATCAGGTGAGACTACTCTCGCTCAGGCGAGTGGCCTTCGCATAGGCGATCCCTCGAAACAAAAAGGGGGTGAGCTGTTAATGTTCTCCCTCAAGCGAGAGCTCCTCGCTTAAGCAAGAGCTTTTGTAAGACCTGTGAAAATTAATTAATTAAATAAATAATTAATTAATAAATGCGGGTAGTGGGAGCCTTAATGACATTAAATTCTGACTTGTATGAAGTGGAAAAGTACTAGTTCAAGTGGTTGAGAGTGCTTGGTTGTGTTGAAAGGACTTGGGTTCAAGTCTTATGTATGCCATTTATGTGTTGTTTGATTTATTATTAATTTTAATAATATGCATGATTATGTTGAGTGATAACATAATTATAGAATTATGTGAATTATCATGAAATATTAATTGGTTGAATGGTTATGCATTGATTTGATGATAAGCATGGTATGGGTTCGAACCTTGGTGAACTCAAATTTGACTTTTTTTTTACTAAAAATTAGTTGAGGCATGAATATGAAAGGGTAGAGAAAATTCTAGCAGGGCAGCCAAGAGGGGCTAAAAAACAAATAAATAGTGGCCTTTAAATAGCAATTAAACTCATCATTAAACTTATTTTCGTTTTAGCATTAAAAACCATCAATCAAAGATAGGGCATTGGTGCTCAAGGGAAGACGCATAATTCCAATTCTAAGCAAAAGAAAATTCCAAGTTAGGGGAGTTAAACCCGTAATCGTATGTTTTTGATAATATTGCATGATTTTGATGATTTTATGCCATGAATTTCGTGCTGCATCTGAGGTGAATTAGGGGTTTAGGTGTTTTGGTATTGTTTTATTGAAATTCTTACCCAAATGTATGAATATGATGGGCTTATGCACTGTATATGTTGGTTATGGTTCCAATTTCGATTTTAGGGACTAAATTGGGTCTACATTATGTTTATATGTTTGTTGCACTGTTTTCCATTGTTTGGTATGGATTGGAACGAAGTTGGACATTTTTGCTGGTGTTTGTGTGCGTAAACAGTGCAGAAGTTTGCTATTCTCGCTCAAGCGAGCCAAGCTCGCCTAGGCGAGATTAGCAGAGAATTGAATCTGTTTCTGCTCGCGCGTCTCGCTCGAGCGGAGATTTTTTATCTTGGGCGACAGGCTATCTCACTTAGGCGTGTGTGTCTCGCTTAAGCGAGAACTCGTGAGTTTGAGTGGTTTTGCTCGAGCATCTTGCTCAGGCGTGGAACTCTGTTTTGGACGAAAGAGCGTCTCGCTTAGGCGAGAGCCCCTCGCCTAAGCGAGAATTTGAGGATTGATGTGGTGCTTTGTTTAACTCGCCACCTAGGCGAGGTACATGTTGTTCTGGTGAAGGATGGTCTCACCCAAGCGAGAAGGAGCTCGCTCAGGCAAGAGTTTGTGGACTGCTATTGTGCAACTTGCTAGCTCAGGCAAATGAGCCTAGCTTAAGCGAGATAGGCTTGTGTGTTTGGACGAAGTCTTTTAGCCTAAGCAAAGAAGAGTACTATGATGTATTTCAAGGAAATCGATAATGTTGTAACAAATTGGTTTGTGTTTGATTCGAATGCGTGGTCTATAAGGCTTCTAAGATATCTCAAAGGTGGGCTTGCTGGTGTTCCTTGAGTTGTGGCTCGGAATGTATCCCTTGAGTTGTGGCTTAAGATAGGGGTTAAGCACGTGGCATTCTCTGAGTTGTGGCTCATAATGACGTCCCCTGAGTTATGGCTCGGGATAGCGGATGAACACGAGGAACTCTTGGGTTGTGGCTTGGGTTGGCGAGTGTTGCGGGTGTGAGTGTGCTGGTTGTGACCAGTACGGATGGGTCCAGATAGATTGCCCTCCTCAGTAATTAGCTGACGAGTTTGGTAGTCTTGGGACGTTACAGACTATGTTCGTATTGGGAACTCCACCTGGCATTACGGTGTGTGATCTGTAACATGGTTTCCCGCATGTGCTCTATCGGTTATGGCCGATAGGTATGACAGCAAGACATCTTAAGGTACTCACAAGAAGATGTAGAACACGGTCAACATGGTTGTGGCCATGTGGAAGGAAAGGATGAGATTCCTTTGATGTTCTGTATATTAAATTATGGTTGTGGCCATATGAGATCAAAGGGTGAATTTTCCTTTGATATGCTTATGATATAAAAACATGGTTGTGGCCATGTGGGATGAAGGAAGGGAATTTTCTTTGGTATAATTAATTGGACATAAATATTTTATATACATATGATTGTTTGATATTAGCTCACCCTATCTGCTTGTGTGTGGTGATGATTGTGTACACGGTACAAGGGAGCAGATGATATTGCAGGTGGTTCTGGTGAGGCATAGGCTCGGAGCGCGGGCTAGTATGGGGACAAGATTTTACCAGAGTTTTTACTGTTTTGTATTTTAAGGATTTTGTAAACTCCTGGATTAATCTAGTGTGGTTTTCTTATCTATTCGATTTTATGAATTGTGAATTGAAACAATTATTATTGTAATAAGTTTTAAATTTTCCGTGTTTTTGGGAAATGATGTTTTATTAAATGAAGTTATTTATATTTTCTTTATTATAATAATTAAATTTGTAATATCTGGTCGGGATGTTACAGCTTTCGTTTTGAGCGACCAACCCGCTCGCCTGGGCGAGTTCAGCAGAACTCACCAGCTCTCACGCATGCCAAACTAGATTCAAACAAGAAATATACACCATATAATGTTCAGACCATCACGACAACAATTTAAACATGCAAGAACACAAGGACAGTCCAACAACAGGTAAAATAATCATAAATATGTGAAACCCTAGCTTCCCTTACCTGAAAAACGCTAGCAAATCTGTACCAACACTCGAAGAAGAGCACCACGGAACGTGGCAGCTTGCGAAACTGGAAAAACAACCAAGGAGGACGAAACTGAGATCCCAGTTGAGGTTACAGTGGAAACAAAGCTTCCAAACAGAATAGGAAACGAAAAAGGAACAAGGGTCTAGAGTTCTACTTACCTGAAAGTAGAGTTCGATCACCCAACGGAGGAACTAGCTCAAACCCTGACAGAGCTCTGAAAAGAGAGAAGAAAGGCTGAAAAAGGGGTTTTTTGCCAAGTGAATGCAGAATGAAGGGAAACAAGTGGTTGTAAGGGTCTTGGGTTACCCTATGGGTGGTCTTAGGCTCAACAGATGAGGCTAGGCCCTTAAACATTAAGAGCAGAAAAAGTGAGTCTTACATTCTCCCCAACAACAAAAATTTTTAACCTCGAAAATTCACTAATGTGGTAAGAAGAAAACTATGTTTTCCCCATTTTCTCTGACAACCGCCACATACACATGACTGATATAACGATTCCAACACCTATAGTCACTGGAAACTTTGCCTTTGTGCTAAGCGATATGTGTTCAACAGTGTAGATTGGTTTAGTCACTACTCTCGAAGCAACTCTTAACCTCCAACCTCAAAACTGGAATGCTCCTTCATACCTGACCAAGCAACTTGTATATGATATACTGACTCACCTACCATATGCTCTCCACTACCTCTTGTAGGTTTTTACCAAAGTCTCAGATGACTTCAAGTCTCAAACTAAAGCATGTTAGTAATTCACTTCACATCACCTTGTTCTCTCCTTTAAGCATCACTCTACTAACTTGATCACACTTGACTTCTGTCCTACTGCCCCACCATCAACACTCTTGACCACTTTCATGCATAACGACACTCATAACATCTTGCTTCCTTTGCTAATTTCAACCAAGGTAACAAAGTTCAATACCAAGTTATTCTATTTCCAATTTAAAACTTTCAACTGTTTCAATCACCATATCGTTTTGGCATCCTATCCTCATTTTTGATCCCTTAACTTATAACCATCATTCCACAAAACCTCATAACCATAACTTTCATTGACTTCAAATCTCTAGTTTGTTTTGTACCAAGCAACTCTACGATACACCTTGAACTAAGATTGCCCGATTTGCCTTTTCCCCCAACCCTTTTGAGAAACTCACATGTCCGTGTTAGGTAACTAGAATAATGAAATCACCTTACACCTTATCTTCCCAACTCAGACATTTATACTTCTCCACCAACTTTTACTCTTACCTTGTCAAGCCTAGATCTTGAGTTTCCTTCTAAAAATAAGCACCTACTCTTACTTCCTTACTTTTAGGTTGGCACCCTAACTTGAAAACATAATTCAACCATCTCCTATTTCTCTGGTCCAACTTCCTCTGTGCAACTCTACACTTCCAACTCTGAATGATCATTAAACACTCTTAACTGATACTCACAAGAACGAAACCTTTTATGTTTTTAAAGAACTGGTCTTTGTAGTAACCACTAGGTCATGAGTAAGATAGTTCTCCTCATGCACCTTTTACCATTCATAAGCATCACTTGCCACCATGCTGCTGCACTACTCTGGTCCATACACAAGATCACTTATTTGTTTACACAAAATGATGATCCTTTCATGTCTGCCATGACTAGGAAGCAATCGTCGTTGAGAAACCTTCCTCAAAACCTCTATAAAACTTGCAAAACTCTTTAAACTCCCCTTTTTATAGCCTTAGCATTCCATTTTCTCAACATCATATCCACCCTTTTTAAAACTATATGTCCTACTAGTCACTCCATCCTTAGTCAATACTCTTCTTGAACATTCTGAAGACTCTCTTCGCACTTGGGAAACTTGCCGCTAAACCTTGATGATATCGTCAACCTGTTTGAAATTTCTTACCTTCATCACGTTTCCACTCTTTAAAACCATAGGCCCGAAAAGTCAATCCTCTCTTATCCAACATTTACCCTTGAACAATCTATCTTACCACTACCTCTCCCCTAAGATTTTCCAAACTTGCAGATAATTAGGTTATCCTACTGAGTCCACACCACTACATCCCTAACAACCCGTCATCTACTTCTTTTACTTTGCACTTTGGGCATGAATATCAAATTGGGAATATTGGCATTGGTTCCACTTTAAACACAGACGCATTAGTGAACACCACCCCTTCCTTGGTGGAAATTCCAGTACCTGTTTCGAAGCCACGTTTAGGAACCTTTCCATGACTGAGATCCTTTGTGTCTAATCTTCCCTTGCTTTTGTTAAAAACCTCTGATTCTCATGACACTATGCCTCCACCTTTCAACTTGTCCCTCACTTGATACAGAACCACTGACTTGTCTCCTTGAATTGAAGAACATCACTTCGTTGGGTATCACATCCAATAGGAATGAGATTTGAAAAAAACAACCAATTCATCCTTGATGTTATATCCCACCCTCACCAAGGGAACAATTCAAATCGACTTAAATTTGAATCCTTTGATCACCACATGACAAACCACAGACTTGAGCAGTCTTCACTTGACTATAACTGTTGTGAAACCACCATCTTGATTCTTACTCCCTCTTGCATATGACCCTGACTCGTTCACCATGCTGGCGACATCAAGAGGTATACGACCCCAAGAAAAATTGACCCTTAGTCCAAGCATCACCTTCGTAATCTGCATCTTGGAATGAGATCATTCGTGCTAACCACCTTAGCATCACCCATCGTAGACATCATGTCAACAACTCAAAACTTTTCTTTTCATTTCTTCCGTCATTGCGCTCTGACATACGATGGGTTGTCCTTCCATACAAGAATAACCTTTAAAGATTCGTCTCTCCTTTTGGTACGCGGAACCTTGCACCTTATATCCAAGGTCAAATGTTCTATCCTTCTGTTTCCTATCCACAAATTGTTTTTCCCCTTACCTAAGAAACATCATCTTTCCTGACTGATCTGTAAACTCTTATCCACCTCAGCCTTCTACTAAAGGTTTGCCATCTTTTCACACTTCACGGTCTTCTCCTTTCTTAGCTTTCTCACTGTTAAGCAATCTCACCACTTTTTGCAACCTAGGATTTGCCAATTTCGTCTCTTCCACCAATCCAAGAAAGCACAAGATATGGCCATACGGCTATATCCGATGACACTTCTTTTAACACTGTGTATCCACATAGCTTTGAACCTCAACTTCGTCGGGATGAAGAATCAAGTCAATTTCCTCAAGCGATGTTACACTTGTATGCACTGATATTTTTCATTGATCTAACCTTTGAATTCAACTCCTTTTGGAAAACTTGTTGTATCTGTTTCCAAGAACCTATCCTTGAAGCTCCCTTTGACCAAACATTGTTTTACAATCTCTAACATCTTCTCCCATATATTAACCCAAAACTTAGCTTTCCTATCTTTAAGGCAAGAAGTTGTCTCAAAGACCTCATCCAACACTTGTAAAGGTAAGCAGGCCAAGTTGACATTAAATCTGTATTCCCTTATCTCCATAGATACCAGACATAAAGCACAAAGGCGTAACAAGACAAAGTAGAACATACAAAGCAACACTCCATCATCTACAGACAACCAAACCTTTTGTTTGTCACCCTTCTTTCCCCAAACCATTAGAATTAAGAAAGGAAAACAACCTTTGATCTAGTCATGAGTGTGCACCCTCATTACTTTATCAAGACGTTTTTTGTTCTTAATACTTCTGGTTCCACAGTCAAACTCGACTAAACTTGACTACTTAAGCCTGCGAGACATGACAAACCCATAACCCTTGGGTCATCCTAAGGACGAACTACTCTGATACCATAAATGTAACGTCCCATTTAATAGATAATTATATTTAAATAAAACATCGTACATATTATAATATCCAAGGGCACGAGACTTAGAGTATAAGAATTTCATAGCCATCCAAATATCTAATAAAGAAAACTAGACCACACCACGATACCATTAACAAAACAGAAAGATTCAACAGATGTCCAAAAACTTGCCCATAAGCAAGGGATTACAAAATGATGAAAACTCTTCCAACGTGGGTCCAATAGTGAGCACCACTCCAAACCATACCAACTAAGCTACAACATTTCTATCGTCATTGTGATTACCAGGGGTTCCCATATCTCCTCACACCAAATGGATTGGTGATCATTGCAAAAAGGAAAAATCACACACAAGACAAACACAAGCAAACACCACGAAACCTTACTGAGGCACCACCACAAAACCTTACTAAGAGGTTTGTCAAATTACGTCCATTATCTGAGGCACCACAATGAGCTCTCACCAAGAGGGACATGGAATTATGTTTATTACATGAGGTACCACCATGAACTCTCACCAAGAGGGTCATGGAATTACGTCCATTACACAAGGCAGCACCATGAGCTCTCACCAAGAGGTTCATGGATTTACGTCCATTATACAAGGCACCGCCATGAATCTTACCAAAAGATTCTTGTAATTACGTCCAACTCATATCATAGCCATGCTTCACCAACCAACCATAGATTTATCATGCATACCAATCCTATGCTCATATTCAACCAACCATCCAATCATATTTCATACGCACAATCATACCAAGCTCATGCCAATACTAATCCAACCAGCCAAAATCATGAATCATGCATTTACTCATACCAAGCTCATCAATTCCCGTCCCATTATGTCATATAGAATACATACCAGGTATCATACATAACCTTTTTAAAGTAACAAACCAACCAATCATTAGAAACATGCATTTATCCAATCAACATTGTCAATCTCACTTAGGCTAAGGAACTTTCGCTCAGGCGAGAGGAACCCCTCGCTCAAGCTACCAACTCTCGCTTGGGCGAGACTGCAAACAGAGTGCATGTCGAGGTCTCACTCAAGGTAGCCCATCTCGCTTAGGTGAGACTACTCTCGCTCAGGCGAGTGACCTTCGCTTAGGCGAGCCCTCGAAACAGAGAGAGGGTGAGCTGTTGTTGTTCTCGCTCAAGCGAGAGCTCCTCGCTTAAGCGAGAGTTTTCATTTTGAGTGACCAACCCGCTCGCTTGGGCAAGGTTAGCAGAAGTCACCAACTCTCACACATGCCAAACCAGATTCAAACAAGAAATATACACCATATAGTGTTCATACCATCACGGGAACAATTTAAACATGCAAGAACACAAGGACAGTCCAACAACAGGCAAAATAATCATAAATACGTGAAACCCTAACTTCTCTTATCTGGAAAACACTAGCAAATATGTACCAACATTCGAAGAAGAGCACCACAGAATGTGGCAGCTTGCACTAGAAAAACAACCAAGGAGGACGAAACTGAGATCTCAATTGAGGTCACAGTGGAAACAGAGCTTCCAAATAGAATAGGAAACGAAAAAGGAACAAGGGTCTATAGTTCTACTTACTTGGAAGTAGATTCCGATCACCCAACAGAGGAACTAGGTCAAACCCTAGTAGAGCATTGAAAAGGGAGAAGATTGGCTAAGAAAGGGGTTGTTTGCCAAGTGAATGCAAAATGAAGGGAAACAAGTGGTTGTAAGTGTCTTGGGTTACCCTCTGGGTTGGTCTTATGCCAAATAGATGAGGTTATGCCCTTAAACATTAAGAGCAGAAAAAGTGGGTCTTACACCAAGCAGAAGAGAGAATGAGCAACAAAAATTGGACCTTGTAGTTTTCTCTATCTTTTTCAAAAAAGAAAAACTTTGATAATTCATAAATATGTATCATAAAAGATAATTTGGAAAAATATATCTTTAAATATTTTATTTGATATTTTTAAATAATTATCTTATTTAATCATATCATAAAATATGAAAAGATAATAACTATCAAATCTTTTAAAATATAACAAGATCTTCTTAAATCTTTTTAGATCTCCACAACAAACAAATATATCTTGAATATATTGGATTGTTTAGAAGATAATTTAAAGAGATTGCAAAAGGCTGATTTGGAAAATTAATGTAAATATTAGTGGGTGATAATTTATCATATATCTTTAAGTAATTAATTTATTTAATTATAAAAATTTATCAACCAACTATATTTGTCAAATAATTTATATCTCTCCAAATATTTTTAGATATTCAAAACAACTATAAAGATAAAAGAGATTTGAGAGATTTTAGCAACAGAAAAGTCCAATCCAAGTCTTATATGAAGAGACCAAGGGGGAGTAAAAGAAGAAGCTCGACACCTCAGAGTTTAGGAACTCTTAGGGGGCCTAATTTCCTTCTCTCTCTCTCTCCACATTCTCTTCTTCTGTTTATTTTATTTTATTTTATTTTTCCTCCATGAAGAGCTAAGCTTCAAGGGTTAGTTCCACGGTAATTTCTTAATTGGATTGTTTGGTTAGAATAAATTTGTTTGTTCTTTTGATTCTTGTTGTGATTTATTTTCATCTGTGTCTTTGGGTTCTTAATTTAATAAAAGTAATGATTTTTACATTGTAGCAAAGATGACACACTAATATGAACAAAAAGCAATAGTTCCTAATTATTTTTTGAATTTTCCAGAGAAGATGTGGTATTGGAGCCGAACAGGCCGCCCACCTAAGACCCGCAAATATAACATAACCAGATACATACTAGTATAACAAAAATAATAAGTACTTAAAAGACTAAGAAGGCCGTGAACTTCCTAAATCGTTAAAAGGGCAAAACACTTATATTCCACATATACTAAAGGTCACCTATGTCAAGACAAATCTGATCAACAATTTGGAACCATCAACCAAAAGGAAAGAAGATACGAATGTCCAGCTAAATACATCAGCAAATGACAAGTAAATGGACAATGAACGACAAAATAGTATGTCAGTATATTCACGAACCTCCACTAACTAATAGATAAAAATAGAACCAAGTGAAATACGTCCAAAAAGGAATTGGGCCTACAAAGTAGGCCTAATTAAGCCTGATTAAACCCAATCAGACTTGGTCAAGGCCAATTGAATTTGGTCAAACCCAATTAAACTTAATCAAAACCCAAAGCTTGGGCCCACGAAAGAATCCAGTAAAGTGATAAAAAAGATAATTAAATTTCTATAAATATAGGTGGACCATGTAATTAAAGGTATGCAATTCATTAGCACCCTAATATGAGATTTGACTTTGAGAGTTTTTATTGACTTGATCGTCGGAGTCCATTTCTGCAGGTACTCCCCCTACCCTTGTTCCATAACTTGCACAAGGCAACAGATGACGGAGACTTGGCGAATAATAGGAAAATTAAACAAACTAAATGAACCATTTGAGTGAGATCTACAACATTGATTACGTTCACTGAAATGACACATATTGTTGCGATTGTGAATAGACCTGTAATGATTATTTGAGTGACGGTTGGAGCGTTACTGTAAGGAGTGATCAATGTACTGTGGGGTTGAATTATACATGGTGGTATGAGAAGTAGTGGTTTGCATCTTTGCCATACCAGATTCCTTGAGAGTTAGCATAAAGCGTTCCTAGAGAAAGGAAGGCAAAAGGTTGCTCTAACGGATTAAGATGACTACATCATGGGAGGGCTTAAACAAACCAAAGACTAGGTGTAGTGCCAAATGATGACTATTGAGCACCAACATTTTCCTATTGATCAAAGATTTGTTTGAGTGACTGAAAATATTTTGAAACATTGGAAAAGTCATTCATGGAAGTGGAAGAGAAATCTTGCTCGAGAGCAACAACACAGGAATTTTGGTTGTCCTAAAAAATGGTAGCTAAACGATTCTAGGTAGCCATAGTCGTGAAGCCTTTCTCCATGACAATGCCAAAGAGATCAAAAGAGATGGTAAAGTAGATCCACTAAAGAACAATGGAATCAAGAATGGTCCAATGGTAACCCGAGCATAAGTTTCAAGAAGTTCAACCCATATAGCATAATGATCCTTCTACATTTTCAACATAAAAGGGATGTTATTTTTTACAATAGTGATTGAGCGTTGAATGAAATTCAGGTCTTTTCGAGGAGGACTTTGGTGAAGGAACCACAGGTGACTAGTGAGGAGCCAAGATCGAAGTTGGTTGAAGGTAGCGATTGGGCTGGCAGGTGGCGACAAGTAGTTGTTGGGACTAGGAGACAACACGCGAGTGGGAGAGGGAAGAGAGGGGTGGCTCACCACTACTAAAAGAGAAAGGGCAGTGCACGAGTTGGAAAAGAAAGGGAGTGAGGGTGTGGAAGTAGGTTATTGGTACAGATGAAAGGAGCGACGATGATTGGGAGCAATGGTAGCATAAGAGAGAACCTTAGAGCGTGAGACGATGTGAAAAAGAGAACAAGAGCATGATGTTAAACACAAAGAGGCAAGGTTTGGATCAAAAAGAGACTCATGATACCATGTTAAAAGAATGGACTTTAAGCTTAATTCTACCCTACAAAATTGGTTTGTAAAGTGAGGTTAACACCTACTTATATACTCTAAACTAACTTTATCACTAGTCGATGTGGGACTTCCAACACACCTCCCTCACATTGATGTATATGCATCCCATGCATGATAATAGACAATAATGAATGGTCTGATAGAGACCCGATAGCAGGTGGAACAATATGTTTAACAAACAACAAATTTTGCTAGGATAAACACTATATAGGATATAATTGTTTCTTCTATATTCATAAATATATATATATATATATATATATATATATATATATA
>Ga0209389_1003787_pt1 | contig 12332 bp, 7 predicted proteins | sample CowpearedBW_FD_187526 | JGI IMG/M metagenome (GOLD analysis project Ga0209389, IMG submission 187526) | Root nodule microbial communities of legume samples collected from California, USA - Cow pea red BW (SPAdes) (version 2) | ecosystem: Host-associated > Plants > Roots > Nodule | place: USA... | reverse complement strand
GAACAAACGTTGCTATATATTAAGGTGCTGTCAAGAATAGCTTTGCACCAGTAAAATCTACAAAGAGAAATTTTGCAGAGATGAAAAAAACAAAGGGACGCAATGGTGAAGCAGAAAACAGTGGCGGAAAAGTTTGTTCTCCATCATCAAAAAAACCATCGCCAATGACGATGAAGAAGAAGAAGACGAAGCTTTGTTGCAGATACTGTAACAAGAAGTTCTCCAGTTACCAAGCTTTGGGTGGACATCAGAATGCACACAAAGCAGAAAGAGCAGCAACACAGAGAGAAAAGATTCTGAACATGGCTTCTGCATATGACAGAAGTTCTTATGTTGGTGGTTTTGTTGATTCAAATTATGGATTGAGAGAAAAATCATGTGGGGTGTCACCAATTTCCATGACTCGTTTCAAGCCACATTTTGAAGTCAAACATGATCATCATCAATGGTCAGGGCAATACACTTTGGATTATGTTCAAGCCACCATTCAAAGGTTGCAGACTTTGAATGGTGAAGGGAGTGGATTTCATCAGCATCACAACTCATATCAACCTTTGATTTTTTCTGTTCTTGGAGGTGAAAAACCAAATTCAGGGTCGTTGTATGATACTGGTTTATCTTATAAGGGAAAAGATTCTGCAATGATATCTCAGAATGAAATCACACAGAATATTACAAAGAATTCTGGTGAAGAAAATGGTTTTTCTCCAATGGCTGCTGCTACTTCCAATGGAGTGGTGGAGGAACTTGATTTGACTCTCAGGATTTGAATCTCAGTTGCAGAAGATTTTGTATATTCATTTCGTTTCACAGGAGATTAGAAATTTAGGATACAAGAGTTTGTTTTTGTATTGTTGTTGTTGTTTTTTAACTTCTGGTTTGTTTTGTTCAATCTTTGATCTTTTTGTTCTAGAAACTCTGTTTTTGTTCTTAATTAGATGGACCAAAATTATATTTGATTTCTTTTTCTGTTCGTATGAAATAAAGAAAGGTATCAAGAGTTTTGCAAGAACTCACCCCTCCCTCCCTGGTAGCTAAATTAAACTCATCTTTTTTTTTTTATTATTATTATTTAATATTCATGGATTGATGATGTTAATTTCCTTCTTTTGTTTGCGAAATACAAATTATAATTTTAGTTTTCTTTTGTATTCCTTCATTTTATTATATTTTATACGTTTTAATATGATGCAATTTACTAAAATAAGTAATAATATATTTTATGACTTGTTGAAATGTTAAATAGAGAAAATAAATAAATCAATGTATAGAAAGCGAGTAATCCAGTCTTGATCATCATGTTGTAAAAATAAAATCGATTCATCTTTTAGAAGAGATATTAAATCTCAATTAATTATTTAATTGATTGCTAAAGAATGTAATAATTAGATATCATAATTAATAGCTTGCATAAAAAGCTTACACATTACGTTTACTTAGAAGCATTGTAATTTGTTATAAATTAAATTTTAAAATGATTATTTATGAAGTAACTTTATCCCCGTTCAAAGTTAATTCTTGAAAAAAAAATTACCCTTCTTTCTAATAAAAGAATAATAAATGATGAATGAATATTTTGTTTACTTCGGAATAATCTTCTATTAACAATTTTATTGTGCTATTAGATTCATGCAGCTTCAGGAAAAAAAAAAAAAAACTACAACGGTAAGTATTTAACATTGGTTCTTGAATTGTCTTTAATATGGTCTTCAAAAAAAAAACGACACGATTAAGAACCAGCGTAATATCTTTACATACGAGGACGATTTTATAAAATGTATTTTAGATGAAAATATATTTACTAATAAACTATTAAAATATATTAATCTTTTTAATATATTGCATAACCGCATAATTCAATATTCGACACATTAATTATCGTTATTCTTTTTATATAAAAGTAAATAAAAGGATAATTCAAATTGGAGATAGTAGTTTCTTCTCTACATATTGAATCCCAAATAAAAAAGAAAGTTTGATTCAATTCACATAAATATAACAAAAATTTTATTGCATAACACTTTAATCAAGGGCTTCCTAAAATATATATTTGTTGGGATTGGACACCCACACTTAATATCATCCCAGTCAAGGAAAGAATCAATAGAAACAATATTAATTACTTACAATGCTATCTAGTACCTTTAAAAAAGCGCATGAAAATGATATTATTTAACATCACAAGTGCATTCTAAACATGATTTTTAATTTTGAAATTAATTTCTCAGTTAAGAAAGCACCGATTGATATCGCCAATAAAAAAGCAATTTTCTACAAGAACGTTAAAAAAGAAAAGATTAAAGAGATTTAGTGTTATTGACATAAACTGAACAGGTAAATAATCTTTAAAATTATAAAAAAAAATGATTCACCTGTCATAATGAAATTAAAGAAGTCTGTGTCAGGTTTTGAGGCTGCATGTGAGCAGCAACAATAAAAGCATATCTGATCACTAAGCATTTTTCATAAAGGAGGTTGCTCTGGCGTTTGAAAGAAATATACCTGGCTTCATCGTAAAACAACAGCTGTTACTTCATATTCAACTCAACAGCCTCTTGGACCCAACTGATGGAATTGGAAGGGACGAAGATCCATGGCACCATACCATGCTTTAACTCAAATCCTTATACATCCTTTAAAAAATACAATACCTAAAACAAACACTGACTCTCACTCACAATCCATCAATCAATCTCCGAGGTAAATCATCAAATCTCTTCTTCCTACCAATTACACAGATACAACACGAGCCTTGTACATGATTATATACGCCATATGCCAGTCACCTGGAGACAGATCACACAATTCTTTTTACGGGGCAAACATATAAACAAATTTGAAGTTTATAAAAAGAACGAATGCCCTTGTGATTTCCTAATCATAAAAACTAAAAAGATGATAATAAATTTGTTAATCCTTGAGAGGGGGGAGAGGAATTCAAGCTACAAATATACAGATTAAGGATGACCCTGCTAGGATCAAATTTGGAGAGGAGGGAAAAAGAAAATAATACGCATGTCCATAAATTAATTATGTAATCTCACCTCCCCCAGATAGTCTAGTGATGTCGTCTTCCACTCTTGGTTTGGGATTGTCATCGTCAAACTCAATCCATTTCCCTGCCAACACAAGATAAATATTGTTTGAAAGAGGCCAGGACACATGGTTAGATACAAACACAACTCTATTTCCTAGAACCAACCATTTTCTTGCTTGACCCAACCAACATAATGTCCTGAATCAGCACTTCTACCCTTGTGGGTCAACACAGCAACCAAATCATAAATTCCAGTCATCTGTGTTTCCTTTTCACCTATAGACGGAGAATGATGAAAACAAAGCAGAAAGAGAGTTAGTGTGGGTGTATAAATTACTGGCAGCAGAAAATAAATGAGTAGCAGATCGTTGCAAGTTTTTACCCTCGTCCATGGGAACTACAGATGCCTCCCCATCTCCATTCGATGATCCCTGAATCAATAAAGAAGCAAAATACACGGAATTGTATTCATTTATGCTGACTGTAGCATGTAGAATATGAGATGTAATGGAATGATCGATACATAAAATCGATGTTTCTTCAAAACAATGAGTTTATTTGTAAAAGAAAAATATATACATATCCTGCTAACCAATGTCTTTCTTTTACAACAATATAATTAAAAAATCTTTTCAAAAAAACAAACAGTGCTGTAATTTTCTTCGTAAAAGAAAAAATATAGGCTATAAAAGAAAAACTTATTTTTCACCAGCATATAGGAAAAAAAAGAAAAGGATTACTTGTTTGATTTTGTTTTTTAAAACAGTTTTAGTAACCAATTTGTAAGAACTGTTTTTTAAAATAAGTTACGAAAAACACTTCTTTGATAACTCTAGTCTGAAAACCGTTTTAGAAAGAAAATGGAGGAAGAATGGAAATAGGAGGAGGATTTTGTCGCATGATGTTGGCAGCGATGGAGTCCGGTTGAGAAATGGAACAAGTTTTGAAGACTGGTTGAGAAAACTAAAAACAGAAAACACATTAATCATTTTTCATTTTTTAGCTTTTAAAACAGAAAAACAAAAACAGTTTTCGAAACCTAAAACAGTAATCCAACAATTTTTAGTTTTAAAAAGTAAAAAAACTGAACTGTTTTTAAAAACAGTACAGAAACAAGCCCTTGGTATTCCACGGAGAATGAAACCCCTGTCACAATATTCTATTTAGGAACAGAACTCAATTCTCCAGTCCTAATTCGATTGCTGATCGATGGCATGAAATTACTACTTCATACTTATGATAGCAAGCATGAAAATCATCGAAGGGAATCACAATCACTGCATATCAAAGATGATGTTAAGTTGGGCTGTTTCCTTACCTCAGCGTCGGACATTTTGACATCATTTTCCTTCTGAGCAGAACTTGTATCATTCACTTTCAAACCAAGCTTTTTGCCTTCCTCATTTCTTAGGATCTAAAGGTACAATATACAAAATGATATAAACCCACAATAAGCAAACATCTTTCTTTTTACAAACAACCATAAGATTTTCATATTTAAAGACAAAAAGGATACCTGTCTAGGACCATCCAGTTTTTTACGAAGTTCGTCTGAACAAAAATCATAAACATCCAACTCCAGAGGATAATCCACTTTCTGAGATAACCAAGCACAAAGGCATAGTAAAATAAATTTCAGATAGCAAGAAAAATCTTTGAAGGATAATTAGTCAAAACCCAACACTGACCATCAAAAAATCAAAAAAGAAAAAACAAAAGGAGAAATATTGAACGTTACCCGTAAAATTTTAGCCTTCTGGTTGGATTCCCTCTTCCAAAAGAAACGGACAAACTGAACAGTCAAGTACCTTGAGAAGGCAAAAGTCGAAAAGTGCATCACTCAGCAATTACCAATGAAGAAATAAAATATGACAAAGAAGCAACTAATCTTCATCTGAACAACTACGAGGCCAGTATTTGAGAAACAACTTTTTCAAAACTCAAACCAATATTTTAATTATAACCCATGAGACAGATCATAAGTTATACCGTAGTCTTAAGAACTCTTTAGAACAAGGTCTCATGAGTCATTACTAGTATTGTTAGTTTAGACCATCCACATTCCCATAGGAATTAGAATGCACAGCTGAAGAAGGATGTCTTGGCACAGTCAATGCAGAAACCAAGCCTAACAAGTAATCCTATACATGTATAGCTCAAAGTGTAATCCAACTGAAATCACATGGCATCAAAGAAAACAGGATCCAAAAAATATCATTTAAAAAGGATAACATCAACCTTGGCAGGGCATTAATGCGTGATTCCTTCAAGTACGTAGCACTACGACCCAAAGCAGGTGAAGCCTTTTCTAACTCGGATTTTAAACCCTACAAAAGTCAGCTAGGTTAGTAGAAGCTCACAAGTGTATTCATCATAGCAAACAAAATTTAATAAGATTAAACAATTTGATAGACCTAAATTAGTCAAACTATTGAATTTTCATTTAGCAGCACTACTTATATGAGGGGATGGAGAAAAGCTCTTAGATTTTTCTAAATTAGTAATTCTAAATTAGTAACCTGTAGCATACCAATGATTAATAAAGTTAACATGTTACATTTTAACCACTGCATGAACATCATTAACCAGATCATTATTTCTAAACAGGAAAAAATTTACCAATAATTTCTTTGTTGTTAATTTCCTTTTGGTTTGTGTGTGCACATGCACAAGCGTGCTACACTCATTTGAACCAGCCTAAAACCTGTGTCTACCTCACACTCCCAAAAAACATAGCCCAAGCCCAAGACCTCTGAAACCAAGAAAGTATCTTTGCGGAAGGTAACAGTGCTAGAGATAAATTATAACATACTTCTCAAGAGCCAATTATTTTTCAGCAGTAGAAGGAAAGGAAACATAAGTTACAGACCAAATAAGAAAATTATAAAGCAAACTTTCAGCAAAGCAACATATCACTGAACTTTCACTGCATAATAACAGTTATACAACTTTATCAAGAAAATTTATGAAGTTATACTAGAAAAACAAATGCATAAAGGGGGTCACTAAGGACAAAACATCCTCTCAAAACCCCCATCCCCAACATACAAACACCTGTCTCAGTGTAAAGAAAGACAAAGAGAAATGGCTTAGCACTTACATGTTTAATCCCTTCATGCAAATGGTTCACCTCCTGCGATATGTGGCATTTAAGTGAATAAACAGACTCTGTTTCCGAGCTTTCTTCATTACTCTCTTGACAATGAATCCTGACATGTTATCCAAAAAAAAAATGGAAAACGTCTATAAATTAACAGGATGCGATTTAAGGGACATCAATTAGCATTTTAGTATATTTTAAAAAAAAAAAAGTGTGAACTGTTGTTTCTATTAATCAATAATAAAGTGAACTGACCAGAGTGCACTATAAAGCAAGAACTACAATGCTACACAAGTACGTATAGAACAACTTTTTTTTCCAGCCAAAAGACTGACAGAGTCATGGATAAGCTACAATATAAGCCCAAACCCTAGCTAGGTTACCACTTCAAATATGAAGGGGGAGGATCGAAATTAACGCACTCATGTACTGTCCATATAATATAAAAGTACTTCAATTACCTTGCAGCATGGCAACCGCAACTCAAAAAATTCTGATTTTCTACCACGAATATGTGTAATTAGAATACATAAAAACATATTTATAACACACACGAGCTTCCACAGACTCAACTCTACAGTGGTCATTTCTTAAGCAAATAAAAATAATATCTAAATTTTATTCATGAGTGTTTATTGGTAATATATTTTAAACTTTTTAAAAATTATATTATTATCATAAGAAATTTCTTAGTACACGTATCTGAGGAAAATTTACTAAGATTGAGCTAGAAAATTATTTTGTAAAATTAGGGTGGTGAAGAATAAAGAGCCGACAATTTAAATGCTTTAATGTATTAAAGCCTGACAGATCCCTAGCTTCAAAAAGTACCAATAACAATGCTACAAATGAGAACAAAAATTAATATTGAGTACATTGCGGATGTAATAACATATTGCACATTAGTAGCCAACAATTGAAGAGCATTGGAGTGTACCTGCTAATAAGTTCTATGCCAAAGATGGCCTTCACAGCATCAGGATTTTCACTGAAAACAAAGAATAAATTTTATTAGATTGAATTAACATTCTGAAATCAAAGAAGTGGATGAAAAATATTGAATAATATATTATAAATCAGGAGTTCGAAAGATCTAGTAAGCCACTGTGAGAAGAACAGAGAACGGTTATCATTACCCACTGTTTAGCAATTCATTTAAATCTGACACCTTTTTCTAAACAATAAGTATTAGTTGCAAATACTGTCACAGTTGCATTCAGTTCCCAATAAACAAGCACAACGTTACCTAGATCCAGGGGATCTGAGAGACTGAGAGAGTGTGTATAGAAGTTGTGTCCAACATTCTTCAGCATCCTGTTAGACATGAAAAACAAATTGGGTAAGGTAAACCAATTCACTAGAGTGATAAAACTAATTCCATAAGCTGGTATGCAACTTACAAACCTGTTGCATGAACACTCCATTATGCAGCTGACCAAATTGAGGATATTTTTTCCGCAATACCTGGCCATTCACCATCCCCAAAACGGAGTGAGGCAAGCTCAGAGCAGCAAACAAACATCAAAAGAATTACGAAAACATAGCTTTTTAATGTACAATGACAGAGAATGACTAGACAGCATAAAAGCCCTAAAATAAAAAGTAGCCAAAGATAAACATCAATAAATTCCTAAATCACATTCTAAAAGTCAAGAGCCTCCACTTTGGATGGTAATTTCAAAAGGAGGTCATGAATATATTGGCCACAAAAAAATGGGCATAAACAAACATTTCAATACAGAAACTAACATATACATCAACCAGCACTCCCCAATTCTGTGGTTTTATTGCAACATTTCAAATTAAAAAAAAAAAGTACTCCCACCCACAAACATATTACAGAGATAAATAATTTTTTAAAGAAGATGAATAACTGGTTATGTGATGAACATTGTAAACATAATGTACCATCCAAAATTGCATTGGCGCCACAGGCTTGACACTTTTATCAAGCTCATTGAATAAGTCACGGGTTGCAATGGTCAACATATGAGAAGATTGATCAACATCATTGTTTCGTCCTGAATGTGAGTACCTGATTCCAAGAAAGTTCATAAAATATTCATCATATGTCATTGTCTGCCTCAAAATCTAACAAATAGGATGTAAATTCATACTCCTTGAAAAAGACTTACTTAATCAAAGATGACTTTAACTCAGGCACAGAATGGAGGCATTGCAATGTTGAGTTCATATAACATGTATTTCCCAAATTGAAAAGACCAGCCGTGTGTCCCTGGGAAAATCAATCCATCACACAGACCCCACCCACCCCCAGAGAAAAGAGGAAAAAAATCAAATGCTAAAACAAAAAGAAAAAAATGTGTACGACTAAGCCAAACTAAAGATGAAAATAAACAAATAAAAGATGTTAAATTAAACATCCTTCAAACAAATGAAAACAAGACCCAGCTGAAACTAGTCATTCAATGATAATAAATTAACTCCATCAGTGCTTCATCCTTTCGGGACTGAATTTCTGCTACTTTATAGATAAAAGTGATGGCAAAATGTGAAACCGAAGGACAATTTTATATCACTAAATTCAGAATATCCCCAAAAACGATTATGTAAAAATTAGTCACTCAATTATAATAATTCACTCCACAAGTGTTTCATCCTTTCAAGATAAAATCGCTGCCCTTTTAACCAAAGTAATGAAAAAATGTGACACTGATACATGTTATCAAGAACCGATTTGATGTTTTGTTTAAAAGGATGACCAATGCAATGCCATGTATTATGTATAACTTTAAAGGACCGGACATAAGAACCCAGACCAATTGAACAAGAGATCAAACACAAGAATATCTTCAATCTAATGAACTTCTATTGAGAAATAAAACATGACACTGAAGTACCAACTTGATTCATGTTATCAAGAACTGATACGATGTTCTGTTTAAATGGATGACCATGCAATGCCACGTATATCTTTAGAGAACCAGACATAAGAACCCAGACCAACTGAACAAGACGTGAGTATCTTCAGCCTAAAGAACTTCTATTGAGAAAGAAAACACAAAATTTGATATAGACAAGACAGTAAGAGTCCATTTAAGCTTTAAAAAATTGATTTTATGGCAACTTCCTTGCTCATAAGCTGCTATATTTAAGTTTCTGAGCTAAGCCTCACATTAAAAAACTCAATACGATAGGTATGCATTGTTTAACATGCCCAGGCTTCTCATCCATCTCCCAAGATGGTCCGTGGAAGAAAAATGTGAACTGCGCTGAATTGTTTCTTTTCAAATCACATCTCAGGGAAGGTTAGCTAGAGTTTTAAGAGAAGGATAACAAAAATGAAGACAGATGGGCTATTGTCGATCTGTTTCTCAGTTTCACGGGTGGGTTATAGGAAAGTGTTGACTTTTAAATTTAAACTAAAGGAAAAAAAAAATATTCGCCTTGTGTGTTCTATAAATGACTGATAACACAAGGAAAAGATACAAGAGTAATAGATTAAACATCAGTTAAGATACTTATAAATCATGTCCGTTACTTGAGAACGCCACTACCATAAAAATTACAAACACGGATATTTTCCAGTTTATCAACTGAGGTGTGTGTAAGAGTTCAAACTTACAACAGCAACTACTTGTTCTTCTTCAGGGAGATCTTCAACAAAAACAGTTCCCTTCTCTGGAGACTTCACTATTTCATCAGCTGTACCCACCATCATTAGCTTTTGACCCTGAAAACAGGAGATTTTGTGGATCGATTAAATGTAAGACAACATGGAACATAGAAGAACGGTACTGCAAAAACACATGCTTAGCACTGCTAACCTCTTTCACTCCTAATGTTGACCAATCAGCGTCATCCTGCATTGTAAGAGGAAATCAAAGGCAGAAAAAAGCTTCGAAACAACTTCATTCCTGGTTACTGTTAAGATCTTTTTAAAAAGACCTACTAAGATGAGCCTAAGTTTTCTTTTTCTCATTACTTAAAGTAATCACTTCAACAATCTACTTACCTTCAAAAGACCACCCTTGACCATAATTTTTTGTCTTTCAGGAGGCACACCGGTCAAATCGTACAATTGGCATTTAAAAACGTAAGGAGACTGGGTAGTGTCAATTTCCACTTCTTTGAAAATCTCTTTTTGCCATTTTACACTTACTGCGGAGAAAACATCAGTAGAGTATCAGAATAATAAAATCAAATAAAAGAAAACAGCAATCCACAAGACCGCAATGCAATATATCAGTTAACGGAACCCCAAATCGTACGGAAAACCAGAACTTTCCGTTTATCGCTAGCATTCCATCAGCTTAACCATAACATCCGTTAAGAGATGTACAACGAGGCAAACATCCATGCACAGTGAAAAATATTCAAAATCAGCAGGAAACCCAGCGTAATTTCTTCACTGCTCCTATAGCCTAGTTATACTTCAAAAGAAGTTGAATGCAGCTACATCTCCATTTTCGAGAGTTCGAATTTAAACCAAAAAAAAAAAACATTAAATATCGATAATAAGTCAGTAACAAAGTGCACCGAACGAACCGCCAAACTTGAAAGCAAAGACAACACTGAATCATCCTAGCTTACACAGAACAGATTAATTTAAAAAAAAAAACATAAATCAAGTTCAAAAGGCAACATCCCATCCGAATTCAAAATGAACATAAATTCCTTATCTCTCTGGCACAAACCCTAAATTACGGGCGGCGCATCTCTCTGAATTGGAAAACGCAGCAGAAATCGAAGAAAACAGCAGCATATAAAATTGGAAAAGAAAAGACATCGAGAAGAGGCAACGAATGCACAGAGAAGAAAGGAACAGTAGCTTGCGAAAAATGGAAGAGAGAAACGGTGCGAGACCTGTAATCATGATTGCAGAAGGATCGAGTGAGAGGAAGAAGGAACAGAGAAGAGGTTGGCTTGAAGAAAGGGCAAAGGGAAAGGAATTGAGGCCTTTCTCTCGTTGGTGTTGGGGGCTTATATTTGGGGCGACAACACTCTCTGGCCCACTTCGTTTTGCTCCTATTCCACGAACCTTACCCAACCCCACCAGACTCTTCTCAAATCAACCTTCGCAAAGACATTCACAAAATTTTAGCACCGGCATTTAAACTATTTTTTTTTATACAATTATCGTTAAAATTCATAATTAATATGATTTAAATATATTTTTGTCCCTTAATTTTAAAATTAGTTTATTTTAAAATTTTGGACTAATTTAATTTTTTTTATTTTTTGAAATACGTAAATTTAGTCATGTTAATCAAATTTTGTTAGATTTATTTGATGTTTTGTACATTTTTGAGGATTTTGTTTGAATTGTTTATATTATTTGACACATTTTTTTTTATTATGAAGTCAAACACTATTATAAAACGCGTTTGAAATGTCACCTAAACTTAATAAAATTTGATTAAAAGAACTAATTAAATTCACGTAGTTCGAAAGATGAATAACTAAATTGGTTCAAAGTTTCAAAATCGACTAATTCACCGAAAGTTAACAAATCAAAAACATATTTAACCCTTTTTTTAATATATACGTTATATTTTTAATGTTTATAATTAATCAATTTAATCGTGTCAAAAAAAAATATTTTTAATTATATATTTTTTTTACCAAATTTGGTTGAGTTGTCTTCCAAGTTTCCAAATGGATTATTATGAGAGTCACAAGAGTGAAAATTATCGTCCTTTGTCAAAAAATTTCAAGTTTCAAAATATGTAAGATTCGTATGTAAAAGATTTTTATGCTTAAGTTAATATATACAGCTAATATATATTTTATATATCCTTAAATTCTTGAGAGCCTCCTAATTCATCTCAGAAACACCTTTACCGTATTTAACAAGAAAGAGGATTAGTAATCTCAAACTAAAAATAAATACAAAAGAATTTATTGAAACTAATGGAAACATATGCCTTACACACGAGTGTGTATCTACTTTTTTTATTTTAGCAAATAATTATAAAAATGAATAGTTTGTATTTTTTATTAAATAGTTTTTATTATAATTAAATATTTAATTTTTAAAAGATAATTATTAAAATAATAAAATAGTAAAATAATTATTTTAATTTTTAAAATAATTAAATTTGGAAAACGGTCATTTAAGGGTAAAAATAGGAATGTGAATATTTTAATTTCAAATAATAATTTTTAAAGAATAAATTTGAAATATATATATATATATATATATATATATATATATATATATATACCTATAAA
>Ga0209389_1003785_pt1 | contig 12337 bp, 4 predicted proteins | sample CowpearedBW_FD_187526 | JGI IMG/M metagenome (GOLD analysis project Ga0209389, IMG submission 187526) | Root nodule microbial communities of legume samples collected from California, USA - Cow pea red BW (SPAdes) (version 2) | ecosystem: Host-associated > Plants > Roots > Nodule | place: USA... | reverse complement strand
CACCACCATCTCGTTGATCGACATCACCACCATGTGTGTGGGCCTAAGAAATTCTTTAAAATATATGCCTAACAGTCCCGGGAGAAGAACACAGGTTATCTCCAATACCATCAAACAAATTTTCTGATACACTCAAAATCCAAACTTAGTGATTTAGCGTGTGGCTAACTAGAGTAAATTAACAAGAAACTCAGTTTGATAATTAGCCAAAGGAAAATGGACCCTATTCATAACGAGTTAGATAATTCCAGACCACCAAGGATCCTAGTGTGGCCAATTACTTAACACAGTCGAGATTCGACCAATCTCAATGTAACATGTATTCCAGACTTTCACCTCACGAGAAAGAACAATTACAACTCAACTACGAGTCCGGTGAGATTAACTGAGACCACGGTAGTTAAGATCATGTAATAATTTCTCATTAAGCACAGCACAACACAACACACCATGGAGAGGAATGGTTGAAACAATCAAAAGATGAACACGGGTAGAAAACACCATTTCAATCAATGACATTCAGATACATACTTTAAAACCATTCAAGCCAATATCTCCACAGATAGAATTATACGACTCCTTACCTTTACTTTGTCACCATCCTGATCCCAACTGAACGATGCTAACGTGGAATAGTTCAGTGCAGGTGAAGGTGACACCTTAGCTCCGGTTGAAATTGGTGTAGGAATCTGAGGAGCGCGGGCAGCATTTGCATCTGATGATATCTGCAAAATCACCTCATAAATTTTCACAACGATCGAAACAATGAACGAGAAATGCTAAATCAGGGAAATTTGCAATGTGTGTATAAATTGAGAACCTTCTCGAGGTTGCGAATCTCAGAGGAGAGTAAAGAGAGGGTTCGAGGTCTTTTGGCGATGCTGTGGAGGTGATGAAGCTCCTCCAAATCCAACGTCAAGTCTTGAGCCATTGTTTCACTGAATAGGAATTGAAGTAGCGAATTCAGACAACTACTCTCGGGACTCTGTTTTCTTTTATATTGGTTTTGGAAAATGCTAGAACAAGCAACTGAAACTTAGTTGTATCTATTATTTATTTATTAGGGTTTTTTTTCCCTTTATCACGGAAGATTCTAGAGATAACAGGATCCTGCGAATGGGACCTGCGACCTAGTTTTAGTTTCTCAAATATTACAAAATGATGGGCTCAGCGTACATTGGGCTTGATTTTCATGATGTCTAGAACAATAAAAACCCACCTTCAACATATTATATCTATTATTTTAATTTTATCTATACATAGATATTTAAAATAAAATTATGTGAACTTTATGTTATATATATAAATATAATATTTGTTAGCATGTAAAGGAGAGAAGGAATATATAGCACACCTATGAACAAGGAATATAAACTCTAATATAAAAGGAAAAGAAAAAATTAATCTACCCAATGTTAATACAAGTATTATTAAGCTCCTTCTTAAGTAGGAAGAAATATATCAACCACTTGATCTTCAACTTTGATATCAATATGTTTAATGAATTTGTTGTTCGGTAGGTCCTAAATATAATGATAGTCTACATCTTTCATATTAAACCTTTCAAGGAGGTAAGGAATGGTGGACAAACATATAACATGGATGTATAAAAATAATATCATTTAGTCCATATTATGCTTTTATAGGTTGTTACTTAGATTTCCATAAAATTAAAGCATCATCTAAGAAAATTGCATATCATGTTGTGGATCTTCTTAAGGCAACTAGTCTTATGTGCATTAGAATATGTTATCATACGGAAGTTCCTTCCGTTTGGACAAAATAGTCTTTCTCGTTGTGCCTTTGAAATATCTCAACCAATAACGTACAATAGTTAAATAAGAAGTATTTTTACTTTTGCATGTATAATAATGGATCTAGTAATAGGTATCTAACATCTAAAACTTGTTGGTGTAATGTGGCTCTAGGAAAGGATGAATAGAGTCTGTAACCAAATTCAAACAATACTCAAATAAACAAAATATTCAAAGTAAACAGTAGGGATAGAGAAAATGCACACAAAGATTTTATATTGGTTCATCTCCCACTTAGGTTATGTCTAATCTCTTAAGAAACCTACGAAAAAATTCCACTAATTACCTTTTGATCAGTAATGAGTATCACCTCTCCAAGTTACACGAGTTTCAACCTCTACAAGTACATGATTACAAACCATTTCAACCTCTCTACGTATCCTTCTTAATCTCCCCCTGAGATCAAGAACTCCCAATTACAATGAATAATCAAAAGAACACTCTCATAGAAGGAGTGCACAAGTCAACTCACAAGTTACAACTTCACTTAGTGAAGGATGTACAATATGTACGCTCTCAACTCAATTCACTAATCAATATTGACATAATTTCTTGCACTTTAATCTTATTGAAACAGCTTCATTAATCTTCTTGTGTGGTGTTGCATCCTTTATATAGTTATGGCATTTGATAGTTGTAGAGATTTGAATTGAAGTTCTTCATCGCGATCTTCATGATTTCGCTTGATAAGAAATGACTTGATTAAGTTTTTAATTTGATACTTCAGTTTGAATCTTCAATGTCATTATTCAATAGCTCAATTCTAAATCCATTGATGCTCTTTAGGATATCTTCATTCCTTACTTGAATGAGCTAAATCTTGATTTGATTATGCTCTTTTTTCAATGTTCATAATTGTCCTGTGAAGGAAACTTGGTGCAATATGCTTTTGCATTTAAATTGTTAGAGCAATAATATATCTCAATCAACCAAACAGATCATTCCTCAATCATCTCCTAATATTCATTTCATTTGAACGTTTGATTAAAAACTTTCTTTGTTCAAAATGTAATTATCACAAAATAACTTTCTTGAATGTTATAGCTCGTATAATTAATTATGTTTTTTCAAATGGTCATATTAATGTCAATTAAAATGATCAATCAGAGATTAAAACACTTAGCAAAATATCAAAGTGTGTTCTAACCCGTTTAGGTCATTTAACGCTTTGGTTGTTTAATGACTTTAGTAATCTTAGGTCATCTAACACCTAAGTCATCTAACACTTTTTGTTCTCTAAAGACTTAGGTCGTCTAACAACTTGGATCATCTAATGCTTATATTTGGCGATTGCCTTTGTTGTATCGTCTAACACATTGACTTGTCTACTGCTTAGACTCGTCTAATGCTAACACACTAAAACTCGGCATTTCCATTTGCTATACTTCCATCTTATACTAATATTTATAATAGTTGAATATGAACAATGAAGCATGTGAACACATATGTACGGATTATATATTTTGATTAGCAAAACATATTCATCAATCACTTTAATATATTATAACAACTAGACGTTCTTTCTTAATCATCTGACATTGTTTCACTTCTAACCAAAGACTTTCTCATATGGTAGAGTGATTATTTTGTTATCATCAAAAACTCCATTGGATTATAGGGGCCCTTCTACTTTAACAAAGCTAGTTTCGTAAGTGTATCCACTTGTAAAAATGTAGGTTTGTTGGCAAAAAAAATTGTATCATCTATAGGTTACAAGAAATAAATCCCTTAACAAAGGGTAATAAATTTCTTATTTCTTACTATCTCAAGTCCTGTCAAATATTGTAAATCACCTACCATCTACAATTTGGTCAACTTTTGTAAAAGGTATATAGTCTTTGTAATTTTGATTTTATTTGGACCTAATGCAATTATATCATCTATATACATGAGTAAAATAATGAAATTAGTTCCAACAAGAAAATGAGAAGAGAATAATCATTCAGAGACCAGCTAAGATCATGAGATTTTAATAATTGTGAATTTTCAAACCAGTTCCTGCTAACTTAGTACAAACCATATATTTTTTTCTTGTCCACATACCGAATTTTTTCTAGTTGTGGGAGTCATACAAATTTCTTCGTTAACACCTCCATTTAAGACATTGTTTACGTCACATTGCACTATATGCCAATTTTTCGTGTTTGCTATTGCTAAAAAGGTCCTTTCTTTGGTCAATTTAGTTATAGGTGAGAAATTGTATTTAAAATCAATGTTAATGTAACCTTTAATCATTAATCTAGCCTTTAACTTATCTACATGTCCATCCTTAATCTGTTTAACCAGGTGTACCCATTTTGAACCAATGCATTTCTTTCCCTTTGGTAGTATGGTGGAGTCTAGGTTGAGGTACCTTTTAGGGTTTTGGTTTTAGCTCCCATGGCAAGTCTCCATGCAAGAAACTTATGTACTTGGTCATTAAAACAATTGGTTCATATGTTGACGTAATATGACATGTGAAATGTTTATAGGATTCTCTAAGTTTGTGATAGGATGAAAACTCTTGCGTAGGGTAAATAATGTTGTTGGCATAAGATTGCAATCACAGTCTCTATGATACGAAAGTTTAATTGCATTTCTTGGTAATTGTCTAAGAATAATAGTTAGGTTGCCAAGATCAACAATAGTTTCTTGAGTTAGAAGTTCTAATGTAGAAATGTCTTGTTGTTTGTTATGTGGTGCTTGATTTGTTTGTGAGGATGAAGGAATTATAACTTCTGTATGAATTGAAGGTAGGTTAGCGATGAAGGATTTTTGTTTGGTCTGCATTGTGAGATGTAGGAAAAGTTAAATGAACCACTGTATTAAATAAAATTGAGTGATTTTTTGTATCAAAGTAATTAAGTCCAAGGTAATTTGTGGGGAGTGAACTAGCAATGTTTCTGTTATGCATCGATTGTTTGTTTCTAAGTGAGGTTTTGTTTTTGTTTGAAATAATTTTTAGGCCTTTTATGTGTTATCAGAACACCTCATGGATTTGTTACTTGATCCCAACCTTCTGAGGAGATTAATTGAATTTCATGATCCATAGAAATGATGGTCATTGTAGTTTAGTTGCAAAGTTCTATGATGGTTAAGAGCCATCGAGTTTCATTGCAAAATCAGCGCAATTGTTGGAAATAATGGTCAACCACATGAGAAAACTAGCTAGGGTGAGTTTATGAGACATAACCCATCCAAGTTCACTAGGAGTGCCAATCCAGATTAAGTTGTTGTCTGGATTTGAGAGATGGAGAAAATCTTTAGAGAAATCACTAGTTTTGAAGGAAGGAAGATGGTATTCTCTTCTTAGTTGTTATCAGGTTAAGAAGAATTTGGTGGATGGGAATGTTAGAGATGATGGAAGCAAGAGAAGAAGTTGTAGACTAAGAGGATTTCAAAATGAGATTTCTGGAAAATTATTTTCCAGGTAGTGCTAAATTGCAAAGGAGGATGAATTCATGAAGATCAAATATGAAGACATGTATGTGCAAGAATATGCGTGGCGAGGTTCTATGGTACGAGTTTTTGAAGAAGGATTATGGTACGAGTTAATGAAGAAGGCAAACCTAGTAGAGAGACTAGAAGTTCCACCAATTGGGGTGGAACAACACCAAAAAGTAGGGTAACAAAATGGGAAGGCCAATGGACATCAATGAAAGCCATATGATAGGCCTCAACAATCATAATTAGCATGTGAAGTATTATGAGTGTGTAAAAAGGGAGCCTCTTCAAATAACTACTAAGCTTCCTCGATCTTTGAATTTTTGTTTCACATTTATTTTACAATTTTGTAAAGTTAATAAAGTTTCATAATGTAAGACATGGATGTTGGTGCAAGAGGGCTCTAGAAGAGGTGAAGGTGAATAGTGCCTGCAGATATTTCATACGTTTTGCACATATATCAGTTAGTAAACAATAATGTAAAGGATAAACATTACATACAAAATTTATACTGGTTCACCCTTAATGCAAGGGCTATGTTAAGCCTCTTAAGCAACATGTTTAAGAAATTTCACTAATCAAATATCCCAATTAGATTCAACATGAGTACAGTCTCTCTAGACACCACGAGTATCAACATCTTGGGGTAACATAAGTATCAACATCTTCAAGTATCATGTGTATCAACCTTTCCAGGTTACAAGCATAAACCCTTTTAGGTATAATTCTCAATCTCTCTCTAAGGTCAAGAACTCTCAATTAGAATAATGAAAAACACTCTTAAAGTAAGAGAATCCAATCAAAGCTCACATGATATAATTTACTATGCGAAGAATGTTACAAATGTTAATCATACACCCAATGTCACTCATAACTAATTGAATTTGATTTTATAAGCTTAATGCTTCTTCTATGAAAATTTCTTGATCACTTGTATATTGTAATTTTGTTTGTGCTTGTTTTCTCGATCAACAATCTCTTTTCTTCATCTAGCTTTTGGTATTTATATTTACTTTGAAAAATATGATCGTTGATGTATTTTTATCCATGAATCTTTTCTTTTTAATTCTTTTTCAAACCAATATCTTCATCTCGCTTTGCATAAGGAAAGTCTTGAAATAACTTTTGGAGTATTTATTTCTTTAACTTATCCATTCTTTCCTTTCTTGTATTTCTTCTTCGATTTAAACTTCTTCATTCTTCAATCCTTATTACCGTTGTAGCTTTGTATATAATCTTCAAAATATTCTTCATAAATATTTTTTATTTTTTATTTTTTTAGAATATATGGTTGTTTATGAACAATTCTTAGATTGATGAATTTGAATCATATAAGATAATCTTCTACATTCATAATCTTCAATTCTTTATGACTTCAATCATTAATATAGTTGATTTTCAAAAATTCTTTATCTTCAATCAATCATCTTTCCTCTAATTCTTGATTTGCATCTTAAGGTATTTTGTGTTCTTTTTTATTTAATCTTCCTTTTCTATGTTTAAATATCCTTCACTAAATAATGTACCAGACTCACTTCTATGTTTCTTCTTATCTATCATCTAATTCTCTTGCAAATTTTGCTCAATCAACTTTCTTGTTAATAATGTTAATTTTTACCATTATTGTAGCCATATTTTATTAACAAAATCAACTCTTCTTTAGCTTTTAACCTTCTTATTCCTAGAGTTTATATTGCTTTTGTAAATAATTAATTTTGGGTTACATTAATCTAATTTTAGCACTAATCTCCATTATTTTGTATAAATTTTTTGTCAGGAAGCTTTTGTCTCAAACTACAATCATGAGAAGCAATCAAAAACCTAGATTAAAAGAAGCCTAAGAGGCCAAGGCCAGGTCTTAGTGTATAAGATCGGGCACCAGAGAGTCCAGGAAGCCAAGGTCGGGCGTTAGTTTTAGCGTCGGGTGCCGAAAGCCCAAACCATTCTAAGAGGCCAACATCGGGCGCCAATTACATGAGGTCAAGCTCCACTTATGCTGACATGGCAGATTTTCCCTATTTCTACTTGGTTGCTTTAAGTAAACATATCTTTGGCAATTTGGGACGTGATTTCTCACTCTTTGAGAGCTTGGAGGTGTGCTAAGGCTTGTGGGAATTGTCCCTTCTTCCTCCTTGTATCTTCATCTTCTTCCATCTTTCATTTTGTAATCATGGAGAGTTAAACCCATTTTTTTAAGGGTAGATGACACTACTAAACTCTCTTGTATTTTGCAAATGTTTTGAATATATACATGCCTCTTCCATTAAATGCCAATATTCTTTTTTCCTTGCTTAATGTTGGCTTGGTTTGATCACCCATTGCATGATAATTGGTTCATTGGGTATTGGAAAATATCTTTTGAAACCTAGAATTGAAACAAGATACCTAATGGAGCTTGTGTCTAGGAATGGAGCTTGACCCATTGGTTGTCTTAAACCCTAGTTCATAAAGCGGGTTTGTTTGTTAAAGGTTCAAGGGATTGACTCTTAATAAGGAAACCTAGGCTCATTCTACTAAGGGATTAGAGTTTGAGTAGACTTTGTGGGTTGGCATTAGTATATTAATGGAGAGGGTGTGATTTCTTTTATATGCATGAGAATTAGGTCGTTGAAATTTAACCCTAACAAATAACATTCCATATCAATTCTTGTCTTTTCCACTGTCTAAGCGTTTTAATCGCCAAAGTTCACCTTTTCCTTGTTTATGCACAAATTTACTTTCTTGCACAAAAACTCAAATTATAGATTTATTCTTTAGTTTAAATTAGTTATTAAGTGCGCGATTAGGTAGTCCTACATGAGTCTCTTGGGAAACGATATCTCAGTCTTACCGGTTACTACTTGCACAACCTAGTACGCTTGCTAGAGTGCTAACACTTGTATCGTTTGGTCAACTTTTATTCAAAACTTTTGGTTAGTGTACTTGTTTGGTCATTGGTTTGACTTCCACAAGGTTTGATCTTTCTTGACTCGTCTGATCAGTTTTATTCAGCTGGTTAGTATGACTTGTCTAACTAACTTCACTCGTCTAGTCAATATGACTTATTTGTGAACTTTGACTTATTTGGTTATACTTTGACTTGTTTGGTTATGCTCTGTCTTGTGTCGTCTAATCACTCTTTGACTTGTCTTATCTACTCGTTTCATCCGGTCTTTACTTTCATACTTGTTTTGTCTCTTCTTCACAAATATACTTTTGATAAATGTTAATTCAAAGCACAAATTAGATATAATAATCAAATATATCTTAGATTACTTCACAGTGACTAATCAACACATTATATAATCACAACTTATAATTGGCATATATTAGATAATGTTTAATCACTATATAGTTTGTTGACATGTGAAGACCGGGTGGTATGTCTCATGAAGATTTGATGAAGCTTTGTTGAACTAACTTGAAGCCATTGCTTTGGAATCATGCCTTAAATGATGAAGTTATGAAGATTTAATGATATTCAAGTTGAACAAGCCTTGAACGTGTGCCCTCCACATGGATCAATCATTAGGAAAGAATGTTTGATGTTTGTAATTCACTTTGTAGACTTTGTAGCATTAGTTAGATGTATTTGGTCTTTATTGTGTTTTTTAATCTGCTGAAATGTTTTTCAACAGGTTAAAAGGTGTCTTTTAATATGTTGAATGGATTTTCAACAAGTTAAAAGGTTAGCTACAATAGTCTTAAATTGTGACTTATTCAATCAATTGATTTATTTTTTAATTGACTTATTTCGCTTAAGTCAAGTGAAATCAATCGATTGATTTGTAAATCAACTTGTTAAATTTTGTAACAGTTTGACTATAAGTGTTGTGATTTTCGAAAGAGAGGTAACTTGATCATTTTTTAGCGTGAAATTGTTCTGGAAACCTTGGAAATCTCTCTCTTTCGTGATCATTTAGATTGCAGTTGTTGAAGATTAATCTTGCATCAATTCTTGGAGCTTTTGGCTTGTGTTTATAGCTTTGAGAAGGTGTTTGTGGTAGGCAGGACTGTGCTACCACTGAGGTTTGATCTTTCTCAAGCTTTGTGTGTGTGCCTGGTGGTTTTCCAAGTCTGCAAAAGGGTTCTTGCTGTGTTGTTGTGATTTTTGTGTGATTCAAGAGTCTTTGGTGTGTGCTTTGCTTATTTTGAAAGTGTAAGAGTATAAACTTTGTAAATCTTTTGAAATAGTGCAAAGTTAGTGTAGCATCCCTGTCGGATATTACGGGTTTAAATAATAAAATAAAATCTCATTAATTATAAATCCATTTCCCAAAAACGCGGGAAATTTTAACTTTTATTTAGTAATAAATGTTCTCAAAATCTCTATTATAACTCGATATAAAATCCATAATAAAAACCAAGTCTAATAATGTAATTTACTACGACTGTTCCAAAACATAATTAAAAAAATGATAAAAACTCTTCCCAAGTCTAGCCCCGCTCCGACTCTAAGCCTCACTAGATCCACCTACAACATCATCTGCTCCCGTGTACCGCGTACACGATCATCGTCAAACACAAGCAGATAGGGTGAGCTAAAAAAACAAACATATATATATATAGCACAATTATATATATATCACACAATCACAACAAAGGAATTCCTTCCTTTGATTCCATACCACATGGCCACAATCATGTTAATCGTGTTTTACGTCTTCTAGTGAGTACCTCAAGATGTCTTGCTGCCATACCTATCGGCCACAACCGATAGAGCACGTGGGGGAAACCATGCTACGGATCACATACCGTATCACCAGGTGGAGTTCCCAAATACGAACATAGTTCGCAACGTCCCAAGACTACCAAACTCGTCAGCTAACTACTGAGGAGGGCAATCTATCTGCACCCATCTGTATTGGCCATAACTAGCACACTCACACGCCAGGTGGAGTTCCCAAATACGAACATAGTTCGCCAACCCGAGCTCAACTCAAGAGTTCCTTGTGTTCATCTGCCATCTCAAGCTCAACTCGAGGGATGCCATTCCGAGCCACAACTCAAGGAATGCCACGTGCTTAACCCCTATCCCGAGCTCAACTCAAGGGATACATTCCGAGCCATAACTCAAGGAAAACCAGCAAGCCGACCTTTAAGATATCCTAGAAGCCATGTAGATCACGCACATCATAGCAAGCATAACACCAATCTACTGCAGCAAAACCGCTTAGTGGTGCTCATGAGGCGCCAGGCGCTGCCTGCCTCCAGACCGCTTAGCAAGGGACACGTCACTACTGCAGTCATCGCTTGGCGGGACTCCCCTCACCGCCAGGTGCATGCATACTAGTAGCCCTTTGAACCTACAACTATCGCCTGACAACTCTAAGGCACCGCTAGGCGATGCACCAATACTGCGAGACATACTGGTTTTTCCACTGCATTCGATTTTTCCAAGTAATCCCAGTTCCCTAATGCATCACCTAGTGCTTAAGCCCACAAGATTCATTCAACCCCATTATGACTTGTCCTTAACTCTCTACAGATTTGAATCTCTAAGTATTCACTTTAAAACTTTCTTTTTATGTTTATAGCACTAGACTACAACCATGAAACGCATCATTTATATGTATTGAGACTTACCTCTCTTGTACTTCAGACACAGTACCCAATACACAGATCAACCCACACGAATTACTTCAACTTTTAGACCAATTCCACCATTAGTTATTTCCATGTCCCATTAATTATGCCCCCTCTCCAATAGTCCAAAGTGCTACTACTTTATTTTTCATACAATTCCTACTAGTCTTACCTTGACACTACAATTAAACAAGTCATGTTCTCTGCCCATAATTTTAGCTGCTCCAAGTCAGCTCAAGTATACAATATTCACTCAATTCTAAGTTTAAGTCAACTCCTTAGTTCATACATTATTTTTCTTCCATTAACCATTCAAAACATCCTAAAATCCATCCTTCCAATTCCATTTAGGACTACAATAGAACCCAACCCCAATGCCTACCATCACAGCCACGTAGTAAAGGACCTGCTGAGCTGGCGCTGTTAAGACTTTGACAAGTGAACCAAGTCACGCAAGTAGTAACCAATAAGACCGAGATATCGTTTCCCAAGAGACTCGTGTATACTAAATATTTGCGTAATTAATGACTAATTTAAACTAAAGAATGAATCCATATTTTGAGTTTCATTTAAGAAAGTAAATTTGTGCATAAAAAATATAAAAGGTGAACTTTGGTGATTAAAACGCTTAGACGATGGAAAAGACAAGAATTGATATGGAATGATATTGTTGGGGGTTAGATTTCACCGACCTCACTCCCATGCATATAAAAGAAAGCACACCCTTTCCATTAATATACTAATGTCAACCCACAAGTCTACTCAAACTCTAATCCTTTAGTAGAATGAGCCTAGGTTTCCTTATTAAGAGTCAATCCTTTGAACTCTTAACAACAAACCCGCTTTATGAACTAGGGTTTAAGACAACCAATGGGTCAAGCTCCATTCCTAGACACAAGCTCCATTAAGCATCTTGTTTCATTTCTAGGTTTCAAAAGATATTTTCCTATACCCAATGAACCAAGTATCATGCAATGGGTGATCAAACCAAGCAAGCATTAAGCAAGGAAACAAGAATACTAGCATTTAATGGAATAGGCATATAATATATTTAAAGCATTTGCCAAATACAAGAGAGTTTAGGGGTTACATCTACCTACAACAAAATGGGTTTAGCTCTCCATTGTCATGGAGAGCCCAAACTTACAAAATGGAAGATGGAAGAAGATGAAGATACAAGGAGGAGGAAGGGATAATTCCCACAAGTCCTAGCACACCTCCAAGCTCTCAAAGAGTGAAAAATCACGTCCCAAACTGCCAAAGATAGTTTTCCCTCGAGAATCCAAAAGAAATAGGTTAAATTTTGTCACATCAGCACAAGTGCCGCTCAGCGTCCAAAAAATGCGAGCCAATCAGCGCTCAACGCTGGATTCTGGCACTCAACGCTAAAAAATGCGAGAAGAATGGCGCTCAACCTTGAATCTGACGTTGAGCGTTGAAAATGCGAGAGGAATGAGGCTCAGCCTTGAATTCTGCTACATTCATATCTTCAATTTTGGCTTTTTTCTTCTTTCTTCTCTGGTTGACAACTTCTT
>Ga0209389_1003778_pt1 | contig 12344 bp, 5 predicted proteins | sample CowpearedBW_FD_187526 | JGI IMG/M metagenome (GOLD analysis project Ga0209389, IMG submission 187526) | Root nodule microbial communities of legume samples collected from California, USA - Cow pea red BW (SPAdes) (version 2) | ecosystem: Host-associated > Plants > Roots > Nodule | place: USA... | reverse complement strand
CTGCATGGCCTTGGTTTGACAAGAGAGGTCATGGATTTAGTTTCTGATGAACTAAAAGATAAAATAAACATTTTGTATTGTAATTTAAAGTAAATTGAATTTGTGTATATTGGGTTCACCCTATGATGCCTTTGTGTCTACCGTATAATGAATGCCGGGAGTTTGGTTGTATTCTCTCTGTTGCATCTGATGAAACTGCCAATTGTAGACTTGATAGATTATTGCTGGTAGCAGATGAACTCTTTCCAGTAAATTATCATTAGTTTTCAAAAATGCTATTTTTCATGGTTTTAGTAATTTTTTTGTCCATATTTTATAAGAAATAATTTCACTTTGCTTTTTGCAAATTTGTCAAAGGCCAGTTATGTATTTATTCATGTCATATAGAACCTCTGTTTGTTGAGACTAATTAAATATATAAGTGTTTGTTGCTGAAAGTTTATCTCCTTTACTTCTTTGTAACTTCCATTTGGATATTCAGTACACAACGTAACTGGCAAGATTTAGTTCACATTGGAGCTTTATATAAGCCATATTTTGTCTGATTTAATATGAACTTTGGCATCACATGTAAGTAGCTTGGCCGTGGGTTCTTGTTGTGATCAATTTCTTTCACTTATCCGCTTGAATTAACGTAGGCTCTACGATTATAAATATTTCAATATATAGTTATACTTTGAGAAAACATGAGATAGTGAACTGGGCTGTTTTAGATAAGTTTCTCAAACGAAGTAGCCTTTTATTCTAGATTGAGAAGGTGAATCTGTATTTGCTTTTATATTGCTATTTTTTTGTGTGATTCTCAATGGTGAACATAACTGTGGGTCTGAGGTTAGAGAAGTCTGGTTAGCGATATTTATATTTGTGCTCTTGTTCACAATAGTGGTTGATGTGCTTAAACAGATGTCCTCAGATATTCAAATATTTGATGTTTTCTGAATTAAAATTATGCAGAAATTTGCAATGGCCTCACTTACTTTAGGATCCCTTGGTTATAAATGTCTCATAGTGTTGATAGTTGTGAGGGTGTGTTTTTTTTCTCACTGTGATTATATTACCTGCATTCCAGCATGTATGTTCATTATTTTCATTTTCTACCTCTTTTTGATATCCCAATTTAGGGTTGGGGTTGTTTGAGATGATTAAGATTCCACGGGAGTTGTTTGTAGTCTGGAGTGGAAGAAGAGATCATCTTGGTAGTGGGAGGTTTACTGTAGGTTCAAGAACCACGGAAGTGGGATATTGGAAATCTGGTGTCCTAAAAACATTACGTTGGCTAATATGCTTAATCATCAGGAATTAAACCTTTGACATCTCTAGCCAAACTCAAGGGCAGGCTGTGCTTTATTTCACTTGATAAAGTGAATAATGAAATGCTATTTGTTGTCTGAGTGATATCCGCAATAGGCTGTTTTTAAAAGTAATACCCGGAGTAAGGTTTAAACTAGAATGGTTGAGATGTTATTAACCTAGTGATTATCTGTATGCAAGTTCTTGAAAGTTTATTCCTTAAGTATACAGTCCTTTTAGACAACAGTTTATTTGAGTCTACTTGAAGGTTCCTATAGTAGGTTTTTGAGCATAGTTGGGTGGGAAAAAAATGCGTTCCCGTTGGCTCTCCTACTTCTCTAGGATGTTTATCTAAACATAATTTCTATCGATGAGGGGTTTAATTTTTCTCAAACTAAAAAAAACAGAGTGATGACAAGAGTCCTTTCTGCTTTCACAGAAAAATAGTTAAGAATAACAAAAGTCAGTTATTTTTGTATATCTATCTGCTCTGACGGATACCTTATTCTCTCGTTAATCTTATTATTCTCCTCCCATATAAATATCTTTTATTTAAAAAATAATCTTTAAAGTATATGACATTGTTTTAATATCTATTGATGTGGTTATTGTACTTGATTCAGGAACTGCAAAGGAGCAAATTATTGTTGTGTTATAAGGACATGGTATGTCACATCTATATTGTTTAATTTCTATCGGGAGCCATTGATATATTTGTACTAGCAAAGAAATGTCACGGCATATTATGACATGTATTAATTACCTAAGCTGTTTGGTGGACTGAAAGTTCATTGTTGAGGACATATAATTTTAGTTAATGAATTCCAAATTTTTGTTCAATATTCTAGTGCTTCGTTAACATCTTTGTGCTTAATAAATATAGCTGTCACATACGCATGGTTAAAGTAGGCGATTGTTTTACTTAAAGATGCTGATTGTATGTATGTGTTATGTTTTATTTTTATGTTTTGTAACTTCAGGTAGGCATTGTAAGTGACATGATCAATGTTAGCAGATCGATGAAGTGCTTCTTCAAAGGATCAAGCAGTAGTCCTCTGTTACAGTTTTCTTATAACTCTGCAGACCAAAGTGATTTTGGAGATGCTGGAGATGGTGGTGGAATTCCAGTATTTACATTTTATTCAATGACTTCACATGGTATGGCAATATAATATTTGCTGAATAAGCAATTGATAGTTTATACAGTTACGCAGTTGTTGAGACGATTTGCCAGTTATTTTCCCATTTCCTTCATTTTTTTCTGAATATATTTTCACATAATGAGGTAGCTAATTCATCGTAGAATCTTTTAATCCTCGGAGGTAATATTGATTTCATGTTAAGCATTATATACTTACTGACCACAGAGTAAGTGTACGGGGAAGTTGCAACAATGAGACTGTATTTCGCAAATTTTCCCATTAAATTGGATAAAGATTGTGATATAATCGAATAAAGGCAAAGAGAAATTTACAGAATGCATACTGCTTCTTTCTGATAGAGTTGTCAGCTGTTAGTACTATGCATTGTTAGTCAATTATTTAGGGTTTAAGTTTAGCCTGAATTATAGAAATTTTTAAATTGTCTCGAGGAGTTATTCTAAATCTGAAAATAATTCAACGATAACAATGTTTCTTCCACCTAGAAATCAATTCATATCTTTAACTTTCTCTCTATATAACTAAAGCGTGAGGAAGATAATAGTGTGATGCGTTACCTGAAGATTATTCATGTCAATTATGCTAAAATTGCAAGGTTTGAAATCACAGAGAAATATGCTGAGGAATTGGTTCAGATGTTTAGGCTGGAACTTTGTTTGAAGGTGAATTGCAATTTCTGCAAAAATATTTTCATTATATATATGATTCCTGACTTTGGTCTTACTGGGAAACTTGCTTCAAATGGGCAGCGATTACTTGTTCTTGAATTTATGTCCATTGGTTATGACACTTCAGAGGTAAAACAATTGCATTGGTCAACTCAGCTTTATGAAGATGAATTCAAAGATTTGACAGACTGCAATCTGTACTGTGAAGTGACTCATGGACCAGTGCCACCAAGTTTCAGGGATGGGAAATCTGACATTGCCTCTTTAAGATTTGACAACCAACCCAATCCTGAGGTTTTACAGGTATTGTATTTAATACCGCGTTTGCTTTTGAATTCGTTGTAAAATTTCTTGATTTATTACCATCATTTAGAAACTGCACTACGATCTGGAAATCTAAATTAGAATATGATACATTGGCCGAACTGTAGCTAACATGATAAGAGTCCGGTGCGATTTTAGTCAATGCGGATACAAAGTCTTTGCAAGGGTTCATTCGCAGTTTCCCCTCTCTGATTGAAGAAACAATGTAATGTCGGAATTAAATTTGCGCAGTTACTAAAATTTTAAAAAACTGAAAAAAAAAATGAAAAGCAAGTTTGTAAGTCGATGACGTAAGAATACTGTGTATGTCTTCGAGCAACATAATTTTGCCAGTTGGGGCAGAATATGTTTTTTCTATTATATACGTAATATACGTTTCCTTATAATGATATTTTCTAAATATATTATTGTACATAACAGGTTTATTTAACAACATGGCTTGCAGAGGCAAACATAGACACTCTCAAGTAAGATTGCGACGAAGTTCATGTAAATGTTTATCAGTGTCTAAAATGCTTCTAATCTCCTCCATCCTCTCCTTTCCCTCTTTAATCAGAGTGAATGAGATATTTACAGTGGTTGGCGAAGAAATGCATGTTAGCATTGTTTAAAGCTGCCGTCAACAGGAATGAGTCTTTAACTTTGAATGACATCATGTTTGAAGAGAAGATGAATGAATACACCTTCTAACATTCATTTTAGACGTTGTCATAGTTGGGCATGCGAAAAGAGTGGTAAGAGTCGCTTATTGCTTGCTGTTGCTGCTAAAAATGATAATTGTCATATAGATGACTGGTTTTAGTCTCACAACACTAACAAATTGTGGACAGACAGGATCTTCGTATGCTAGTGAAATTTGTTCAAAGGCAAAATTAACAGAGGTACGGAACTATTTTTCTATGGCGAATTTTTTATTTTCCCTTTAAACCTTTAGGGAAGTTTTGTATATTTTTAATGTTATAACTGTATAGTTGGAAAGAACCTACAGAGAAACAATGATTGGTTGGGTTTGGCTATTTGGATTCTGAACTGGATTAACTGATATGGTCCAAAAGCTGTTATAAAGAAGAAATTAATTTCAATTAAGTTATGTCAATCAGTTTAACTTTCTATTTTAAAAATTGAAATTTGTAAACTGTTGTGTTTGTTTATTATATTATAGATGTAAAGTGATTACAAGCAGGCAGGTATTTTGGTTGCTTTCTAAAGAAACAATGGATAACTGTCAGTGTTTCGTACAAAAAGGTATAAATATGTTTGCTTTCCTGCTTTGTCTTTTGGCATCTATAAAAGGACAAGTTTTGCGTGATAGGTTGAAAACATAGTACTTCATTTGCGTGATAAAAGGACGAATTTTGTCGTTGTCAAGGTCCGAGTTCATTTATTATCAGGATGACGACTTTCATGCATTCGCAGATATGAATGGTCAATTCATAATAGCATCTGAAGACGTCGACCAATCCAATTTTTCAATATTTTTTTCAACAATTAATGGAAACTAAGCTTTCACTGTCGGAAGATAATATATAACTTTACGCATGATATGATTGATGCTTTGGAAGACGTTAGTAATATGTGCATCATGACCAACAAATAAAATACGTCAAACACAGGAAACATGCGCGGAATTTTTGGGACTACTGAGTGAGAAACTAAAATAGTTTATAATCCTAAATGGAACGAAACATGCGTACGAGCCAATAAGACTGAAACTAAAGCCCACGCATATATATTCTTTACACATATTATAAGCACATATTCATACATGTCTCGGGTGTTTCTTCCCGCACCCTATGAAATTCTACACAGCTTATATGCACATATGAATGTTCAGAAAATAATTGAGTGATGATCTAATGCAATTATTCTTCTACTCAACACAAATTCAAGGAAATACTTCGAAATTGATAACATATATACTGAACATCTTATGCTACACGAATCAGACAATCGACCCATATGATTTAGAACATGAATATTCAGCAAATATAAAACAGCTTATGATATTTTTTGGACGTAGTAGGTGGTATCCTACACTGGAGCAATCTTGTTTGGCTCAGATATTTCACTAAGTACTGACTGTGAGGTTAGAAGATTGCACATATTATATTTCACTAAGTACATACAAATAAAGGAAGATGATTTAGAATTGGAATTATAGAAATAATTAAAGAAACAGTTTAAGATCTTATGTTCTTTAAAGAAAACAAATAAACATTGAACAGCTCATGCTTAATCAGCTAAAACCGAGCCAAATGGTATGATTAAAACTAAGTAAACTGCATATCTTATCTTAATATATATACAAAAGGCTTGGAACCTGAAAACCAAAGGTAAAAGATAACTAGATTGCGAAGATCTAGACATACATACATACATTCATATATAGATTGAAAAGATCTAACAGCCTCCATGGTTGGGGAGGCAATCTAGTACCATTCTTCTCCTACACTGCCAGTTGTATGGTTCTATGGCGATGAAGTGCAATAATATAAGTTGAAAGAAAAAGGACCATAAACAGGATGTTGTGGAGACAACTGACCAAGAAAGATGGAAAAATGAATTAATTAATTGTCAAAGTGAAAGACATTGTACCCTGTCTGGGAGATTTCTAGGCATTGGAACTGCGGTAACATATTTCTGGGGGTATGATTTTTGAGCATTTGCAGTTGAATCAGATGATGAGGTTTCTGCCCCATCATTTTGCCCCCGGCCATGGAACTTGGCAAATCGATTGATCACAGAAAATCTTTCTAAATCCTGACATTCCAATCTCAAGTCCAAAATTGAGGCTCTGCTATCCAATCTGCATCATCAATATGAAAATTGTAAAAAAATAAGTAAAAGGATAGAAAAACGAAAGCAAAAGACAGAATGTAAATAATAACCGAAACTTAAAGACAAAGCAGATATCATCATTACTAAGAAAAATCAAACTGTAACGAAAAACCAAAAAATAGGGGGTGCAGACTGCTATTTAAAAAAGTTTAGTAAATTTACAGTCCATCAGGAGAAGCATGTAAATATCATTGATGTAATTTTTCTTCTAGATACATGTTCAAAAAGTTCAGAAGCTGAAAATTTCTACCATCATAACCACACTTAATGGTTTTTTTTACACTAACGCAAGTGAAATATGAACCTTTTAACACTAATACAAGTGAAACACGATATCCAACCTAAATTTTCCAGAAATTACCTATCTGTATATTTCACAAGCAACTGAACCCATTCTTCAAATAAAAAAGAAAGTAAAATAGTCTGAAAATATTCCATATTTCAACGTGTTAAATCAATTGTTCCATGGAATTTATTAACTACTGAAGAACATTAAAAGGCCATGTCTTATAAAGCTCCTTATTATTTATTCAAGACACAATAGCAAAGCACCTATTCATATGTATTCATACACTAATGACCCTGCATATGAAATCTGTTACTCAGACAGACCACAGTATTGGCCAAAGCCATGAGACAAATAAACACTGATAGTACCTCAATATATCATTTTCCAGTTTTCTCGCTCTACCATCGAAGTCTTCCACTTTCAAATTGTACTGGTCAAATTTCCCAGATGCTTTAAGCTTATCGTGCAGGCTACAGAATACACCAGTAAGAAAATTAATCTTTGTGATATAACATATCCAAAACATGGAATCATATATGTATGCATTAAGGGCTTTTAGGGAGCTTATTTCAGACTATCATAAGGTTTGTACATGTGTTTGGTTACGTTTCTGAAGTAGCTAATGACTCTTCTATAAGGTCTTTTTGGCTTATTTCAGTATGCTTTGTAGTGAAGCTAGTAGAAATAAGCTTGTTAATAAATGCTCAACTAAGTTGTTCACTCATTGATCAAATTTCCCATTTAAAAAAATAAAAAAATCTTACAGGCTTTTGCTTCCAGGGGACATGATGGTGTCATTTCCTGTTTGAGAGATGGAACTGCATGCATCTCCTAACACTAATCTAGCAACAGAGTAGACCAAACTTTCATAATGCAACTTGACATCTGCAGAGAGAACTACAGCAGAAGGGGGATTAAGTAGTTGCTGCATAAGCTGTGTCGTCAACACAAGTCTTCTTTTTGACTTCATTGGGACATCTTCAATTAGTTCAGCTTCATCCTCAATCTAATGTCATATACGGAGCAGCATGAACTTCTAGTAGCAAATGAATTAAGATATTTAGTTTAGACTGATGTAATTATGAACATACCTTCTCAACCAATCTATTTGCAGCTTGGGCCCAGTCTAATTCTGCCGCACTGTCAAGTAATAAAGAACCTCAATCTCAGAAAGTAGAAGGTAAAAGAAAAACTGATCTATATAAAACAAGATTGAATATATATATATATATATATATACATACATATATATATATGTGTGTGTGTGTGTGTGTGTGTGTGTGTGTGCATAGCAAAAGCATGAGGCATAAAATACTTCTAAGAAACTAAAAACAGATCTAGCAGCTGGTGAAAGATTAAGGACATTTTGTAACTTCTAGTCATCAGAAATAGCAATAGAAAATTACAAGTGCATTAAATCTACATTTAGTTAGCTCATTTTATGTTAAGAAACTAAAATAAAAATCATCGGCGAACTTGGGACTGAAAGTTGTTTTCTGTGAAATAATCTAAGGCGAGAAAGTGGGATAAATCACATCATTTTGTCAAGCACCTGATATCTTGAAGCCTTTCAGAATCCTGACTCAGCTCTTTGTGCCATGGTATAAGTTCGGATGTGGAACTTTTACGCTTCTTTGGTCGCATACTAGATGACAGATCAGGTTCAACTGCAGGAGGAAGTAATGACTGAGAAGGCAGATGCTCATTCGAAACTGAAGTAAGCATTGGATTTTGCCCAGCATCATTGAGACTATTAACTTGCTCCATTGAATTTGCAAGATGCAAACTACCAGATTGGTTCCTCATGATTAAAGGCTGCTCCAAAATCTTTGGCGGAGTCATTGTTCGCATATCATACATTTGCAACATCTTACCATTTTTAAAATTTCCATACTGCTCAAACCACGATGGAGCCATCTGAGGATTTATCACAGAATGCTCACTTCCAACAGCAGTTACTTTGTTATTATTACCAACATTAAGAGCATTTCTCTGACCATATCCAATCACCTCCTGAGAAGATGCATTAGTATCTCGAGCATCACCCACCTTTGTTGAAAAGTTTACCAAGTTCGGATCTGATGGTTGCACTGAAGAACTATTATCTGACACATCTTTGACTATGTTGTTGTATCCATATGATTGTTGTCCACGGTTGGAAATGGAATCTATCTGTTGCTTTTCCATCATATTATCTGAAACCTTGAATCTCTTGACATCCCGATTACTAGGATCAATATCCACATTTTTCATGGACTGAACTTGATTTAGCATAGAGACGTTCTGATGCAAGAAATTATTTGGTCTTAAAGATCGGCCAAAATCTTCAATATCTTTAGAGGTAGCAGCTGGGCTTGATTGAGGTGCATCAGATGTATATTTCACATGTTCCTTCGTGTGTGAAGCATTTGCAGTCTCTTCAACAGCATCAACACTCTCAGACAAGACCTGCTGCATAGAAATGTTACCATCGTTCTCTGAATCTTCAATACCTGGCTTCTGTGGTCCTATTGTCGTCTCATAAATATTATTTGGTTGGGGATGGGATGGAATCTTCAAAGCATTAGGATGTTGCTTGCTAGAAACACTTGTCCATACATTGTGTAATACTTTTGAATGGGCACCCTGTGGAGATGATGTAACAGAAGAATGAGGAGCAATACCAGCCTCCAATGCTGAAGATTTCATGAAAGGATCTCCAGCACGGATTTGATTCATACTATCCATCTGGGACATCTCCTGAGCAGATTGCAATTCAGATTGACTAGTTTGAGCTCTTTCACAATACTCATCTACCTGATTACTGGAAGCAGTCCGATCAAAAAACATTGCATTATCAGATTGGGTATTTGCTACTTGTCCACCAAGATTAGCCACATTCTGATTTTGAGTATGGATCCTTGGAAAAGGAAAGCCTGCAGCAAAACCCTGTGGAATATTTCCCAGTGCACTGTACTGTGAGGCTTTGTCAAATAGTTGTCCTGAGGAGCCAACGTTATTTCTAAGCTCGTGAGATGACTCTCGAGGAGGAAAAGTATGAGTAGCAGACAACCAAGTAGGACCCTTATCCCCTGTCTCAGATGCAACATGTTGTGGTGTGGCATGAGATGATGTCATAGGAAGCCTTTGAGTGGGAGGAGCCAGTTGCAAACCAAAGCCCTGAGATAAAGAACCTTGATTTCGTTGAGGATGTACAGAAGACCCATCCGAAGATTCTGTATCCATCACCCTGGAAGATAAAGGGCGGTTAGAAGTGCTTGTGTTTGTTGCAATGCCATGCTCCCTTGATTGGTCCACTTTATGAAGAAGCTCAAGAATATTTTGACTACAATAATTTAACAAATAAAGCAAATTGTTGAGCTAAGGTCACCATGTACGGAAGGGTAGAGTTGTAGGCAAACAAAAGAAACAGACACAAGTAAACAAGGGTTTTAGTGCCCAATTAGACCAGAAGCATGCATATGAAAAAGTAAAATAAACACAATTCATGGTTACCTCATATAAGAGAACACTAAACAATAATTTAGAAGCAAATACTATATTACACTAAACTTGTTAGCTCAACAAAAAAAAATTAATCATATTCAATTACCTGGGTGAAGCAGTCTTGTTCGAGGCATAATTACCAACACTTCTATCATATGTAGTCAACGTTTTGGGTATATGACCAGATATCATGCTTTTTGAAGCATTGTCATCTATAGGTTTTGAGTCAACCTGAAAAGTATATGTTTTCCTATGTCAAATTCCAAAGGATTTAACTTTTTGATTCTGCAATGAATGGAGAAAACTGTGCAATTAATGTAGTCACACTTATAATAAGGGCAAAGTCCTAACATTACCTTCTCTGTTTCATTATAAATCCCATCAGAATGACTGTATTTTGACTGGCCAGGATGGCCTTGGTCCTGACCTTTAAATCCTCCAATTGGTTGATGTGGTGTAGGCTGTGAATTTAAGGTATGTTTATTTCCATAAGGTTCTATGTCAACACCAACAACCCCCGTTGGGTGATACTGAAATTTTCGAGTTACAGGAGGTCTTCTATTTCCCTGCCCAGATAACTTTGGACTATGCAAATCACCATCAAAACTAGGACTTTCTCTCAAACTACCAGTTCTATGATGTGAAGAATTAGAGACAAGACCATCCACTGATTTATCCTTTTTGTTAAAGTTTTCCATATCATGTGCCTCTCCTTCTGACTTTTCATTCTTCAATGATTCCAAAACTAAAGGATTCTTCTCCAAATGATGCCTATATTTTCCTGCAACTTCATTTCTTCTATAGCTACCCACAGAATCTGTCTGTCTCCATACATCAACATTAGGGAGCTGATGGTTGCTTTGCCTGCTGACCCAAGTAGCACCTGAATTGGCTATGCCAGCAATGCCATTCATACCAGAATCCTCCCCACAAACCTGCATATTACCTGAAGACTTTGCATGTTCCAACACACCAGACGAATTTGTATCAGAATCAGGCTCCCACATCGCAGGAACCTGATTCATATCCTCTTGCACAGCTTTGTCATGATGAGGCTGCAAAACACTTTCATTTTCACGGATCTTTATATGAGAATTGTTATTAGGAGTGGGTGATTTAATAGCATTCCACCCATTAGATCTATTGAATTGCTCACCCCTACTACTAGGGGATGACAGTGTCTGTTGATGGGTCCAAGAACCTGAAATAACCTTATCATTTACTTCTAAGCCTGAGGTATTAGCAGCATTTCCATAACTATGACTCCCCTCTGCAATTGGTTTTTGCTGAGGGCTGCAATCTAACCATTTGCCTCGTTCTAAAAACTGTGGAATTGATCTTTGAGAAGAATCAGTCTGTAACCTGTCTTGCTGTTCCTGTGCAGTATCAGCACCTGACTGATGAAATCCAGGAAGACCAGAATAGTTTACAGTGGTACTGGGCCTGCTGCTGAGATCATCCGGCCGTAGAAAAGGCCTTGAATTTATATTGGATGTTGACTGCAAGTTATTGTCAGCCCACACTGATTGCTGTTTGCTGGTATCCATGGTCGAAGGCCGCTCAGTTCCAGAACGTTCATTATTCCGGAAACTTAGACCACTCCATTCTTCCTGTATACCCATTTCATTACCAGAAGTTTCAGCTACAGCAGACTGCATAAGTGCACTCCAACTCCCACTCTGAATTGATGGAACTCCACCTAAACTATCCGCGCCGTCCAGCATATTGAAACCAATTCCATCCCAGAGGCTGTCATCTGAACCAAATAAAATCTTCTCTTCTGTTGGATCTAGGGTAGCCACATTCTGTGAAGGAGGAACCTGCACTACCACCTTGTCCTGAGAAGTGTCAGAAGACCCACCAAGCTCTTGCCTCCCATTAAAATCTTCAATTGGTACATCTCTTTGCTCAGAATTTACTTGCTGCAAGTTATCCATATTTAATCCACTGTTTATACCTTGAGCAAGAGAACCAAACATACCTTTTCCTTGAATATCCTGTCTTGAAACTGAATTCCCATCATTTGTGTTAGTTTGATCCGAAATTGAAGCATATTGATGAGCTGGAAATGAATGGCCACTGGCTGATATGTGTGGCAATGCTGGTTTGTCACCTTGAATGCGAGAATACTGATGTTGGATAGGAACCTGAGACGCAGCAGGCTTATCTGCTTGAACATGAGAATACAGGTTGGATCTTGAGCCAGAAATTGGAAGTCCGTACAGAGACTGCTCTCCCTGATTAGGAACCAAACCCATTAGGCGCAGCTGTTCAGGAGATAACACAAGT
>Ga0209389_1003777_pt1 | contig 12347 bp, 7 predicted proteins | sample CowpearedBW_FD_187526 | JGI IMG/M metagenome (GOLD analysis project Ga0209389, IMG submission 187526) | Root nodule microbial communities of legume samples collected from California, USA - Cow pea red BW (SPAdes) (version 2) | ecosystem: Host-associated > Plants > Roots > Nodule | place: USA... | reverse complement strand
GGGGGGGGGGGGGGGGGGAGGGGAGGGCATGGCCCCTCCGTGCCCCCATTATCATCCGCCTCTGTTGACGGTAATATATATTCTTAATGTGAACACTTAATATTCTTGATTATTGTGTGTTTTATTATTTGTTTTACTAGCAATATTATTAAGAAAAAGTATTAGCGCATACATTGTAAAAATTGTTGGTGTAATGTTGCTCTAGAAGAGAGGATGAAAAAAGCCCATAAACAAATTCAAACACTACGCATACAAACGAATACACAATTCAAAGTAAAAACTAGGGATAGAGAAAATGCACGCCAAAGATTTATACTTGTTCACCTCTACCCAAGGCTACATCTAGTATCTTAAACAACTTTCTTAAGATATTTCTTCACTAACCAACACCTTTGATCAACAACGGGTTTCAACATTTATTGGTACACAAGTTCAATTCTCTTCAGGTTACAATGAGTATCAATATCTCCAGTTATCGTTCTTAATTTCCCCTTGAGATCAAGAACTCTCACTTACAATGAATAAAAAAAACACCCTCACAATAGGAGTGCACAATTCAACTCACATGTTATAACTTACTCAATGAAGGATTTATAATATGTAAGCTCTCAATCCAAATCACTATATACTATTATATGACAATTTCTCAACACTTTGATCCTTTTGTAATAGTTTCGTTAATCTTCTCGTATGACTTTGCATCTTTTATAAAGCTATTGCATTTGCTAGTGATTGAGAATTCAAATTGAAGCACTTTATTTCAATTTTCTTAATATGGAATGACTTGATCAATTCTTTAATTTTATTTTTCAGTTTGAATCTTCAACCTCATTCTTTTTAATTCCATATCTACTAATGCTCTTTGGGATATCTTCTTTCCTTTCTTGAATTAGCTCAATCATGATTTGAATTATGCTATCTCTTCAACATTCACAATTATCCTATTAAGGAAACTTTGTGCAATTTCATTATGTGCTTGAATTGTTAGAGCAATAATATTCAATCAATCAAAAAGTTCATTTATCAATCATTTTTTAAATTTTATTTTGCTTAAATGTTTGCTTAAAAAACTTTCTTCTTTTAAAATGCGAATTATCACGAGATAATTCATTTAAACGTTGTGGCCTTTACAATTAATGCTCTGTTTTTATGAAATTATATTACTTATTACAATATTATTTTGGATGATGGAAAGAACAATCTCAAATGCAGTTAACTTTTGATTTCTTATACACAAATTGGAAAAGTTAAATTTGGAAGTAGCAGAAAGGAGGGCAAACAAAGTTAATTGCGTGGAGAGTGAGCCCAAAAAACAACCCAACATGAAGCAAGTGGTTAATCTTCTTAAAGGGCAAGAACATGAATTGGTGAAAGCAAAATATTTTAGGATTAGGACAAAGATTTTAGTTGTAGAATTGGCTTATGAACTTTTAATGTTGTTTTTTTTTTTATACTTGAACATTTAGATACATTGATGTAATTATTTTGTTATGTTGATCAGGGAATAAAAATTTGTTATATTTTTTGTGGTGTCATAATTTTTTTATAATTGTCATTATTAAAAGTAGATTTTAATTATTAAGAGAGGTTTTATTGGATTGTGAAACCATGGTACATGTACTTGGCCACCCACCACCCACCACCCACCTTGACTGAATATCTTCATGGAGCCACCATTTCCACACCTAATGTGTCTCTTTTTAACCTAGTTTTTTACCTAGTTTCTAGAAGCTAGGGTTTAGTATTTGTAAAAACATCCTTTTACAATTTTTCCCTTGCAAAGAGACCCTTCATGCTCACCTATTCAAGGGGCTCTCTCGGTCTTGTAAAAGGGTTGATCAATTGAAGTTTATTCTAGACACTTTGTTCGACCATTGGTGGGAGCTTCTTTTTTGGAGTGAAGCTCTCTTAGCCATATCTTGAGCTAGCTCAAGTGGAGACACTCATGCAATTATCTTAAGGGTTGGTTTGCCTTTGTACCCATTTCAAGTGGTGTGTCATCACTTATTCCCAATTCCCCTTTCATGTCTTTCCATCTTTTATCCATTTACTTGTTCATGCTATTCGATTTTTATGTTCCTTTCACTATCTTGTTTTGTTTCTTATGTTCCTTTCACTATCTTGTTTTATTTCTTGGTTAAAATGAACTCCCCTCTTCTCTAGAGCTTCTTGAAGTGAATCTTCACATCTAACAGGAATCTTCACTTAACTTTCTCAATGAACATCACACCATATTTGAAAAATCATAAGAAGAATCTACGTCAATGCAAATCATATATATTTTTATCTTCAATATATGTATTTTGATTTGACGTTTTCTCTTAGTCGTTTAATGTTGTTTCACTTCTAATCAAAGACTTTCTCGTCTTATAGAGTAATTGTTTTATTATCTTCAAAACCTTATTAATTAACAAGACTTGTTTACTTTAACAAAAATTAATAAGAAATTAAAATAGTTAGAATAGAGTTTAAGCACTAATGAGTTTAATTTGTCAAAATATTCTCCTTTCTGATTGACTGATTTTTTTTTCTTTTTTTTTTTTCAAAATTTTGAACTTATCTGTTGTCAATTTAATTATACTTATATACCCATAAAAGGTTCGAAAGAGTTGAGATGATAAAAAAATTGATTAACTTTGCATTTTTGTATCAATTTTTAACTTTAATTAAAGAAATTAAATTGCTGAAAAAGCAATAGGACAAATTTATATGAAAAAATGGAAAATTTGGACATAAATCATACAATAAGGATACTATCGTGTTGGAATGATAATGAGGATGGCGAGGGTAGGGTTAAGCATTGTTCGGGTTGGATTGGGATCCAACCCAATCTAGCACAATTCGAATATAACATTCTTAAATCCATATTCGATCATTTGATTATTCAGATTAGTCGGGTTTAAATTATTCAATTTTCGGGTTAATCATATTGGTTTTTCGGTTTCACCTTGGGTCATGCAGAGAGGGCCTGCGATGAGGAGGTCACCGGAGCAGGACGAGAACAGGGAGGTGCTCACTAGTGGTAGGGTAAGATTTTGCCATTGTCGCTTCGAGCCTCGCCGATAGCTTACAAGGAAAGGTGAATTAGCGATTCTTCTGCGTGGGAATGTGCTCTGCCCTCAGTGGGGAAGGAGAAAGCAAGAGATAAATTTGGTGACGAGAATAGATGGAAGGTGAGATGAAGACGAGGTGGGGAAGAAGATGATATGTGGATTGTGTAGGTTGTATGTTTGAATGTAATGTGAAGCTGAGTGGTGAAGGAGTTTGGCACTGTATGTTTCTATGAATAAACTTTATTTGAATGGCAAAAATGAATGTTTGATGAGGAATATAAAAAAAAAATGGGAAGGGGATGTGAAGAAGAAAGAGTTGATGCGTAGTGTTGTTTGCATGTGAAGAAGGGAGAAGATGTGTGCAATGTAGTGGCCTGGGGTTGTGTGCGTGTGACGTAGTCTAGGGTTATGTGTATGTGAAATGGGCTGGGATTGTGTGTCTGTAGTGGCAAAAATTAAGGTTTACAAACATTTTATTTTATTGTTGTCGGGTCAGATATCCATAAACCTGTAACTTATTACTCGTATTTGATCATTCATATCCATTTATTTCATTTTACGTATTTGATTTTATCCATTAACCCGATCTAGACCCACCGTTAATCTAATTTTGGGTTCAAAATTCTCATTTTCGATCGGTCCAAGTTTTTTTCTCAGCCTAGGTAAGGGTACAAGCATGGGAGAAATTATAAAATATACTAGGTAAGATTAGTTAAAAGGTATCTTTTTTCATTTTCTGTGCAAAATGTCCTTAAAGGTCAAATAAGATTTTATAAAAGAAAAGATTCTTGGACCAGTATTTCTTCAACATGCAAAAAATAGAAAAAAAATTGTTTCCTTTTTTAATTAAAAAGTTTTTTATTTAAATTTAAAAGATATTTAAACTATTCATATAATACATATAAATTAATGAGTTAAATATGTTTTGGTCCCTTAACTTTTAGTAAATTTTAGAATTAGTCCATTTTGAAACTGGACCAATTTAGTCTTTCATTTTTTAAAATATGTAGATTTAGTCATTTTAATCAATGATACATTCTATTCTATGATGGTTAAAACTATACATATCACAACATGCTATTTTTTTATGACGATTATAACCAAATCCATAGTAGAAAATAGAACCTTTTAGACAAGTGAAATCTTAACTCATAAAAAGTAATGTGCATAGTGTGTAAATGACATATTTGAATACTTTTTATATGACAAATATTTAAAACTAACACATAAAATGAATTTGCATGAAAAGTTTATTTTAATCATTATAAAAAATGATCTTTTGTCTATTAGTGGTATAGCTTTTAACTAACAACTTCCTTTTTTGCACTCATCTTGTTATATATAAAATATGTTATATGGATAATACAAAATTTAAAATACACGTTTAAAAAATATTTGATTTATTTATATGGATAATACCAATTTAAAGTACATTTTTAAGTAAGTATTTGATTTATTGTGTTAAAATCTCCATTAAATTCGTAAGTCAATTTCTGTATATTTTATAGTCTTACAAAATCAAAAAAGAATTTGGATCTTCTATAATGAGACATGTGTTGAGTGTTATCTTTAACTAATGAAACTTCTTATCTTATATTATATGTGTTCGGTAAAAGAAGCAAACACAAGATAATCAGACACATGTAATACAAAGAAAACTAGATACTTTACTCATTAATACGAGCGTATATGTATTAGTACAAAACTAATGAATGAAACAAACTAATTTGCTAAAAATAATGAAGACAATTAAAAGAATTTAAACTATAGACTTGGATTATTTGCAAGATTCCCCCTCAAATAAATAATCTTGACATTTCACATCCACAAGCTCCTTTAGTTTATCAAATCTTGTGTGCTTGAGTGGTTTGGTAAACACATCAGTCACTTGGTCTCCAAAAGTACAATGCACCAACTCTAGCCTTCATTTGTTGACTTGATCTCTCAAGAAATGGAACTTTGTTTCTATGTGTTTACTTCTTCCATGCAAGATTGGATTCTTCAAGAGACTAATGACAAACTTATTGTTTGCAAACATCCAAAATGGTCTTTCATAATCCAACTTCAACTAATCCATCACTACTTCTAGCTATAAGCACTTGCTCACTGCCTTTGCTGCAACCACATATTCTACCTCACAAGAGGATAAAGCAACAATGTTATGCTTCTTGAAACACTAGCTTCTTGCAAAAATGTTATCATCAAGTTTCTTCCTTCTCTCATCTGGAATGTGCCTATTGTTGGGAATTCAAGTGTGAGTCTAAGTTTGAGTAAAAATGAGAAAGTTGAGCACCATATAAGGATGAAGACCCATAAACCCATTGCCTTAATGTTTTGGGTTAAGAGTGGTGTTAATCCCTTATATGTGGGTTGGGCTTATGTCTCATTGGTGTTGTATCTCCCCGATGATCTTCTCTCGAAAGATCCAACAATGGTATCAAAGACTAGTTTGTGTGGTGACCGACTTAGATGAGGCCCTATATCGAAAGCCTTCCTAATAGTGTCCGTTAGGTAAGCATGTTCCGTTAAGAAGATTGACGGTACAAAAAAGGGTACTTGGTAGCTCGAGGGGGAAGTGCCGATGTGAAGGGACTCACACTTGAGGCGAAGATTGTTAGAAATCCAAGTGTGAGTCTAAGTCCCACATTGAGTAAAAATGAGAAAGTTGAGCACCATATAAGGGTGAAGACGCATAAACCCATCGCTTTGAGGTTTTGGGTTAAGAGTAGTGTCAATCCCTTATGTGTGGGTTGAGCTCATGTCTTATTGGTATTGTATCTCCCTAGTGATCCTCTCTCGAAAGACCCAACACCTATGACATATTGAGCCAAAACTTTAAAGTGTTGAACTAATGGTTTACTCCCAATCCAAGTGATGACTGTTTTTCAACAACCATCTCCCAACAAGTGTACTAGTATGTAGTAGTATCAACAAGTGTCGTATCCACATGGATTTAGCAAGTATATTGGTAGTTATATTTTTGGGTTTTTGGTTGATAGAGAGTCCAAGTAAAATTAAATAGTAGTTATTAGATAGATTGAGTGGAGTAGGGACTATGAATTGATTTCATTCCATCTTCTTCAACTACATCACTACTATCTTGTTTACTTACTTTGCAAATCATTCAATGTCCTCAGAGTACTCTTTCCATGTAGATCTAGATTCATATCTAAAGCACTAGAACCTACGGACTCCAAACCCTAGTGTGGTCTCTCTACTCCTGGTAGAATGAGTCCTTGCATTAATGTGCAAGACTCTCTCCTCCAACATCCACTCTACGCATCCAGTACATGTATGATGATTTGATTGGACCATAGTGTGGACCAGTTTCTCAACTCAAAATCCAAACCAGTTAAATAGATGAGTGATTAAGTCATCATTAAGCATAAATCAAACCACAAACAACTAAATGAAAGCAAAGATAAATACCTAGAAAGTAGAAGTGAATAGAATTAGAATTGATTACATCAAACTTGGACACGAGGGAGTTCAAATACTCATAAAATATTATAATGCAATTCCAACAACATCTACACATACAATTTACACTAAGAGCACCTCCCTCGTTCCTCAGAGACCCTATTATGTCCTAATACTACATTGTGGAGCCTCCACTCAATGCTTAGAATGAAAACCCAAGGTCTTTATTTATACAAATTTTTGGGCAATGCTCAACCCAACTTTTGGCGCTCAGCTACACGCCGCCTTAAGTGCTTGAGAACATTCTTTTGTAGCTCAGCCATATACCGCCTTAAGTGTTGAACCCATTCTTTCGTGGCTCAGTCATGCATTGCCTTAAGTGCTGAACACATTTTCTTGTGGCTCAACCATGCACCGCTTTAAGTGCCGAGTACATCTCTCGTGGCTCAGCCATGCATCGCCTCAAGTGTTGAGCAACATTTTGTTGTGGCTCAGCTCCAAAAGTCATATTCTGGATTCTTCCTTGACCGCCTTACTGGAGCTCAGCCGTGAATTTGGGACTTAGTTGCATCATTTTTAATTCTTTGAGAAATTGTTGCAAAATCATCAAAAAAATCATCAAATTCTTATTTTTATTCTTTTTAATACCTCATTTTTTAATTATAAGCTAAAATAAGTTGTTTACTTATAAAATATGATCAATTAAAGCATGATAAGTGTCATGTTTATATGGAAACTTTACGCATTCTGGACACTTATCACCAAGCCTCACCGAGTGTCACAGATTTTAACGCTTTTGTGGGACTTATATTCAAAATATAGGTTGTAGTTGCCACCGCCTCACCCAGTAGCAATGTGGCAATTTCTTCCCCTTCAACATGCATCTAGTCATGTATAACAACCTTTTGTTTCTTATCTCGGCTAGGCCATTGTGTTGGGGTGTATAAGGTGCAATGACCTCATGTTCTATTCCCTTCTCAACATATAAATGATGGAAAACCTTGGAGTTATACTCCCCTCCACCATCTATTCAAATAATCTTTAGTTTCATATCAACTTGTCTTTAAACCAGTGAGCAATACTTGATAAAGACAATGAATTCACTTTTCTCCTTTATCAAGTATATCTAATTTTACTTGTAAATTCATCTATGTAGGAAATGAAATACTTGTCACCACTAAGATTTGTTCTGTCAATCGACCCGCACACATCTGAATAGATCACTCAAAGTGGTTGCTTCGATCTATGTGGTACATTGATTTTGAAGACCTTCCTTGGTTGTTTCTCTATAATGCATCCTTCACAAGTCTTCAAAGGTGGATGGATTGGTGGCATACCACATACCATCCATCTGCTACTTAGTTGATTTAAACTATTATAGTTTAAATGGCCATATCTATAATAGCACATCCAATTTTGTTCCTCAAGACTAGTGGCTAATAGACACTGAATTTTAGAGGCTTGCAGGTTCACTTTAAAGGTTCTATTGGGTTGACAATGGTGCCTTGATCACCAATCTGTTCTTAAAATAAAAAAGTTCAATATGATTTTGTTGCATGTTAATTGTGTAGCCCTTTTCCAGCATATAACACGTCATTCATGAAGGTTATTTTGCCATCCTTTCGTTTCATCTGCAGCTTGCAGATGCTTTCAGCCACAATTGAGCCATTATCTACAAATTTCACATTGTTCTTCATGCACGGATTGAGATCAACCAACCAACTCCTATTCCCAATCATGTGGTTTGAGCATCCTATATCTAAATACCAGAATGTGTAGTCTTCATTGTTGGTTGTGGCTGCCATCAACAAGATTGGATCTGATTCAAATCCATCTTCCTCCTACACCAGGTTTACTTCTTCGTTCTTTTTTCCTTTTTTGCTTCCACTATCTTGCCAACACTCATATGAATAGTTGCCCTATTTGTGACAATTGTAGCACTGGATTTTCCTCTTGCACACATTCTTCTTGCTATCTCTTCCTCTCCCTTTATATTAAGTGCTTTGTTTCCTGTCATTGTCGTTGTTAGAGGAACGTTCTTGTGAATTCAAGCCATAGTTTTTGTCTCCATTTTCGCCTCCTCACGATCTCTTCCTGCCTCTTCCGCAATTGAATCTTGATCGGTCAAGGAAAGGAGTTTGAATTGTCTACGCAAGGATTGTAGACGTATCTTCATGTCTCAAATATACTTTGTCGTGGTGGCCTTTGAGATCTTCTGAAAAGTATTCATGGAGGTGCATTAGTGTAGTAGGACTCGTGCTTTGCAATCCAACTTCTTGTTCACCCCATGTGCTTGTTTTTTTATCATCTTTTGCATTCTCAGAGTTTTTGGAAATCCTCTTTTACAATCTCCTCTACTTCTTGAAAGCCAAAGATAGGCTTTTATTTTTGTCCAACAATCTTCATATCCTTGCCCTCAAACATAGGCAAATTCCCTAGTATGGCACCAATAGTGGTTATGGGTGCACACTCACAATAATGTGCCATTCTCTTCTTTCAAAACAAGGTTCTTGTCCTGTGATGCGCAGACACGAATATGGATACGGACACGATATGGACACAGATACAAAGATACGGTAAAATTGAAAAAGTATAAGACACGGACACGGCAAAAAAAAGAAGAGAATATATATATATATAATCTTAAAAAAATACACTAAGTGAATCTTATATATATAATCTAATAATTATATTTCACAATAAAAAAAATATCTTAAACGTGTATATAATGAATATCAATCTTTTTTATACATGTATATAATGAATATCTTAAATGTGAACAGATGCAGAAATGTTCGATTCATGAAAATTTTCTCTCTAAAATTTGGGATTAGCGAAATTTTTCCCCAAATTACGTATCTGATGCAGTGTCCAAATTGATGGCCGCATCTGACCTACAAGCAAGCTCTAGACACCGCGTCGTGCAGGTGTCTACTCTGCCTTCGCGACGGTGTCCGCTTCGGGAGCGAGAAGCGCTCTCCAAACGACGTGTCGGAGCATCAGAGTTCTTTTCACAACCTAACTCTTGATAGCAAAATTGTTGGGTAAAAGAAACAAACACAAGATATACAGACACAAGTGATGCATAGAAAACTAGATACTTTTCTCATTGATGTGAGTGTATATGTATCACTACAGAACCAATAAATGACACAAACTAACTCTTTACTAATAATGAAGACAGTTAAAACACTTAAATGATATACTTTGATTATTTCCGACAATATGAAGTTTGAGTGACGTTAAACATTTTGAAACTTGATAGTCTAATGATTATTTCTCAACTGAATTGTTTCATTTGTCAACCTTAAATCCATAAACAATATATTAGTTTATCAAAATTTAATATTATTTTTTATGACAATAACTTAAATGTATCTGACTAGACAATAAAAAATGTTATATTAGGTTATTAATGTTAACACTATGAGAAAACAAGGGATTAGCGTCCGCCAAAAGGCAATAAAAGGAACCAAATTTGATTGCACATAAAAGGCAATAACTCTGAAACACATAAATCATACAACCCCGCATCCTACATATATAGTTCTTTTCTTATTGTCCGACAACACTGCTCAAATGAAAATAGATAATTATTTGAAAACTAACACATTAAACTAGGTTTTTTTTATCAATAAACAGATTGAATTGTATCAATTAAACAAAACTGCAATGGCGACCATTTTCTAAAATTTTGATCAATGTTTTCCCATTCAATTTCCTCCTGAACAAGATATAGGATTATGGGTCGTATATTAGTAATAAATAAGAAGACATGATTTAATAATCAGACTCATGATTTCGACAAATCACATGTGTGGTTTTGATTTTTTAGAGTCACAATTTCGAAGGCTAAGAAGGTTGTAAAGTTTTGGTGTGTCGTATTTCTTGTCCTTCACCTTTTTATGGGGAAACTGATATACTAGAGGTGTCTTATTAGAGTCTTAAAAGAGTCTAAGTCCTAACTGTAGTGTTTTGTTTTCATTTTATTCACAACTTTCTTAACATTTCTTTGTTCACTTAGACTATAAAATCAAATAAGATCTTATTAGATTGATAAAACACTAATGATTTTTTAATAAAGTTTGTTAAAAAAAACACCCTCTTTCACTTAATCATACAATTTCAAATCCTTGATGCCAAGAGAAATCAAGGAATCCAACAATAAACCCAACTCTTAAAAGCATGAAACCATTCCCATATACATTTACATCAATCAATAAACCCCTCACATAATCAATAAACTTACACAAATATATAAGGGGTTGGAAGGTTACCAAGTTATTTGATAGGCCACTACTGCAATGCCAAAGGGGTCCAACTCTCTTACTCTTGCAATCTACACCAAAACCACCACCCTAACAATTTAGAAACCTATGCTAAGAGAAATCAAGGAATTCAACAACTGAAATTGGTTTCAGATGAAATCCTAAATAGAACATATGGTTCTTCAATATAACATAAAAAAACCAAACCCTTAAAATGCAACTATTCACATATGCATAATCATCGATCAATAAACCCCTCAGATGATCAATAAACCTATGTAAATATATGAAAAGTTCGAGAACTTAACAAGTTATTTCACAAACCACTGAAATGCTAGAAAAAAGGGACCAACTCCCTCACCCTTGCTGTCTACACCACAACCACCACCCCAAAACTACACCGACCTTATTTTTTTTAGTTGGTCTCCCACCACAACAACTTCACTTGGGAAGATCAAAACAATTGCCAAATAAGACATTCGATAGGAGCTTAATAAGTTAGGAAAACCAATTTCCTCAATTGATAAAACTAATCAATACGAGGGATTGGAACTTACTAGATCATTTAACATAGAACTCGAGGAAACTTTGAAGCCACCAACTATTTTTCAATGTGTTGTGCCTTCACCAACTAGGCTAGATGATGAGGCTCAATTTTCACCCCAAGCCAACGAGAATGAGAAAAGGGTAGCTAGTTCTAGGCCTAAGAGAGTGACTAAAAGGTCCAATGATTGGGGACTCTATGTCCATTAGAATGGAAGTCTGATAATTGTTAGAAATAGTCTTTTGTCCTTTAGCTAAAGGGGTATAATGCTTTGGAATGCTTGTTTTCGGTTGAGGGTTTGTTATATAAACATTTTTATTGAATGAATGAAAGATATCAGAATATCCATTTCAATTTCTCTCTCTTGCTATTTCTTAGGAGGTTGGTTCTTCCTTTAATAGAGCCTCTATCTTTCTTCCCCAATATTTCTGGTGCTTTCATTGAGAGTCTTCATTCATGGCCGAAGGATTCTATTTCAGAGAAAACAATCCCCTATATCGTTTCGATGAGGTATTACACTATTTGGAAGAGGTTTGTGTGCGCCTTACAGCCCTAAAATCGTTCCCCGTCTCCACCGCCAAGCCCTAGCTTGAGAAATTCCATGGTCATGGTTCATCGTTATCGACTCCAGCTCGATGTTCCTCGTTTCAAAGGGCATGACCCTCATGGACGACTCTTCAAAATCACACAGTTCTTTGAGTATCACATGACTCCGATAGAGGAACACATCACTGTCGCCTCTTTCTATATTGATGGCCCAGCCTTGGCATGGTATCAATTGATGTAGAAGAATAACCAATTGATCTCATGGGACCAATTAGTGGCTGCCTTGGAAGCTTGCTTTGCTCCCACTATGTAGGACGATCCTAAGGGTAAGTTGTTCAAGTTATCTCAAACCTCTGATGTTTGTTTCTGGCCTTCGCCCTGAAATTTGTCGGGAAGTGGTTGCCCTTCAACCTCTGACTTTAACATAGGCGATTGGATTAGCTCATTTGCACAAAGAAAGAATGAGTGAAACAATTTGAGTGCGCAATCCACGACCCATATCTCAATGGTCGTCTA
>Ga0209389_1003761_pt1 | contig 12369 bp, 12 predicted proteins | sample CowpearedBW_FD_187526 | JGI IMG/M metagenome (GOLD analysis project Ga0209389, IMG submission 187526) | Root nodule microbial communities of legume samples collected from California, USA - Cow pea red BW (SPAdes) (version 2) | ecosystem: Host-associated > Plants > Roots > Nodule | place: USA... | reverse complement strand
AATTATCAAATATATTATACGCGTTCTGCGTTTATATTTTTATTATCTTAGAATAAAATAATTTGAGAAAAAAAAAAGGTGAAATTTAAATAATTTTGTAAGAATAGTTTTAAAAGAATTATGTAGAAAAATATTTGCAATTACTATTTTAATTTAGTAAAAGACAAAATTGTTTAATTAAAAATGAGACCAAAAATAAATATAAAAAAGTATATATCTTTTATATAATAGCACAGATAATATGATTTGAAATATAAATTAAAAATAAATAGTTTTAACAAAATTATTTTGTTAAAATTAGATAAATTGACTCGAGAGTTTGATTAATTATAAAATATGAAAATACATATATGTTTGAGTATATTCCGATCATCCAAACTGAAATATACTTGGCCTAAGTATATTTGGCCAAGACACGACCATATCGATCAGGTTATTATTAATGGTAAAATATGCTTAAGTGAAGAAGATGGCTAAAGCGTATTAGCCAAAGTTAATCAAGGTAATTAGGTCACGTGAACAAGCCCATATAGATAAAAGCCCAAAATTAAAGTATAAATAGCACACTATACGAGATAAATTAATTATATTTATTCATTATTGTATTTCATATTATCTGACGCACTTGACTGACTTGAGCGTTAGAGTGTCTTTTGCAGGCACACTGTATATTCGGTCAAGAGGAAGAGTGACCCGAGACAGCTTGGCCAAAAGGTGTAAGTTGGAGCTAGGAATACATTTGGAGTGGAGTTGAAGTCTTTGTAGGGTATATTCAGCTTAGTAGAAACAATTGGCACTCAGCGTGAAGCCGAAATATACTTTGTGAAGATAATGTTTTATGGTGTCTATAAGAAGCACGATGGTTGGAGAAAAAGAAGTTGGACCCTTTGCGGTCAACATGGTTGCGATGCTAGAAGCCCAAATGAAAATGCAACAAGAGTTTGCATAATTCAAGAAAATAGGTGTTAAGGAGATGGATGTCTTAAGGAAAGAAAACGCCAGGTTAAGGAGAAAGGTAGAGGCTGACAACAAGGAAAAGGAGAAAGAAAATACTGAAAACACAACTTCAATACATAAAATTGTGTCACACCTTCGCATAATTAATGAAAAGGAGGGGGATAGCAGTTATCATACCACTCTTGTAACCGAAGGAGCAACTAACACATCTCTCATGGTAGGTTCCCCTTCCCATAACTGGAAATCCCTTACTGTAGAAGGGTACGATGGAAGCACCTACCCAGATGAGCACATAGATATTTATGTGACTCGAATCAACTTGTATTCCACTCAAACACAATCACATCCAAGGTTTTTCCTACAACACTTAAGGGATAAACACTTATTTGGTTCACCCACCTGCTGCCTTATTCCATAAAATGCTTCTCTACCTTGGCTTCATTCTTTGGATACAGTTTGCCACAAATCGGCCTCATCACCTCACCTCTTTGGTGCTTGTATAAGGCAAGAAAAGAGAGAATCATTGCGTTCTTTTTATAAAACAGTTAAGTACGGTTGCCCTCAACATTAGGAATTTAAATCTTGAGGTAGTCCTTCATCACATGATCACGACGTTGCGGTCAGGACTAGAGTTGTCAAAATGGGATATAACCCGCGATCCAACCTAGGCCACCATGGGTTCAGGCCTGGTTGGGTTAAAAAATTGAAAATTTCGGTACGAACCAAAAATAGACCCCACTAAGAACACGGCTCACCACGAGGGTTGAACTCGTGGTGAGTTGGGCTAGTTCACCAGTCCACCCATAAATTTTAGATATTAAAATATATTTAAAAAAATGAAGACTCTAAATGTTATTTCCTCTCTAATTCTCTCTCGAAACTAATTTAACTAATTCATTTTTGGCGTAGGATGAATGATACAACTTTATACAAATACAACTATGTAAAAGTGAAATAAAAATGCAAAAAGTAAAATGACACACCAAAGTCACAGTTATCAACTTAATGTCACTTTTCTTTGGCTTTCAGTACCTTTTCTTTGAGTTGAAGGTACCTTTTGTGAACCTATGAATATGTAACATGCCTTAACTTTATTCAAATTTTAATCAAAATTATAATTTAGTTTTTTTTGGATTGAATTAAAAATTTATATATTATTTTAATTAAGTGAGCCAACCTGTTTAATCCACCAACTTGTGGTAGGTCGGGTCAAATTCGTATTTGTTAGGCTTGCTAATAAGCGAGCCGGGTTGGGTTGGCACTAAGTAGCCAACCCATGGTGGGTCAGGTCGGGTTGGACCGGGTGGCCCGTTTTGACAGCTCTAGTCGGGACCTTTCGCTAATGATTTGTGTATGACACCACTGCCAACATAGACGAGTTGAGACAACAAGTTGCAAAGTTCATGCAGCCAGAAGAGCTAAAGGAGTTTACAAACAAGATGAGGGATGAGATCATGCTAGTAGAAAAGAAGCCTTCTGACCGAGAGGCGAGAATGGATTCCGGTAGATAGTGCCCAAACCTACCAGTTTTCACGATACACCCCTCTTAATATGCCTAGATCCCGAGTTTTGGAAGATGCCCTGCAAGGTGATCTTTTACCACCACCCAGAAAGGTGCAAACACCCCAAAGTGTTGATCTAAAAAAGCATTATAGATATCTTTGTAACTATGGGCACACCATTGATGAGTGTGCAACCCTTAAGGATAAGATAGAGAAGCTTTTACAGGCTGACTATCTTAAACGGTTTATGAGGAGGGATGATATCGATAGCTCACACTCTAAACTAAGGAGGTACGATGATAGAAGATAGGGTTGTTAAGACTAGGAGAAAGATGATAATGATGAAAGAAGTAAGAAAAAACTAGCACATCAAGAAGAAAAACATGTCGATAACTAGCCCCACAAAGGGGAACCATCAACACAATATTAGAAGGGTTTGCTAGAGGAGGATCACTAAATTAGTCGAGAAAAGGCATCTTAGTGTGGTGTAGTCCGTCAATGTAGTGCCCATGACCTTTAGGAGGAAAACGATGCCTCCTATCACCTTCACATATGTCGACTTTCAGGGTGTTGACCATGAGCAGAATGACCCATTGGTCATCATAATGAAAATTGAGAGCTTTGATGTCAAGAAGATCTTGGTAAACCAAGGCAGTTTAGTAGATATACTCTATTGAAAGACGTATAAGAAGTTGCAGTTACCAGAAAAAGTTATGATCCCGTATGACGAGCCCATAGTTGGATTTTTAGGGGAGAAAGTCAATATTAGGGGATATACTGACTTGCATACCACTTTTGGAGAAAGAGATCTGACGAAAACTATACCTATTCGATATTTGGTGGTGGATGTGAGCATGTTATACAATATCCTTTTGGAATGGCCATTGCTCAATCTATTTGACGCAACTGTATCCATTTCCCACCTAGCAATGAAGTTACCCTCACATCAAGCGATATCATCACGGTCCATGGAGACTAAAAGACAATACCTGAGTTCTACATTGCAAGGTTGACATAACCATTAAAGGATAAGACATTGACCTTAGAGTAGGCAGTGAGGCTAGAATTGAACTTGTTAGGGCAACCAAGTTATTTCCATTACAAGAAGGTCGAGGTCTGAAAATAAGTTTCATGATAGATGAAGAAGGAAAGAAGGACATAGGATAAGTCCTAGCTTGAACATTGATTTGTTTGCTTGGATAGCAACCAACCTTGCAAGGTAGCCTCTCATAGGTTGTCTATCTCCAAAGAGGCTAGACCAATATCATAAAAGAAAAGGAACTTGGAGAGGAAAGAAGGATGGCTACCAAGGTCTAGGTCAAGAAACTATTGCAAGCCAACTTCATTACAGAAACAAATTACACAATAAGTTGAGAACAACTTTCATCACGAAGGAGGCCAATTAATACTACAAAGTCATGTCTTTTGGCCTCAAGAATGCTAAAGCGACATATCATCAACTTATGGACAAGGTTTTTAGACATTTGATTGGCAAAAGCATCGAGGTATATAGGGACAACATGATGGTAAAGTCCCCCACCCTCTCCAGCATGCAAATGATATGTCTGATGTTTTCTTGGACTTAAAAGTGTATTACTCGCACCTTAATCTAGAGAAATGTGTATTCAGAGTAAATGGAGGAAAGTTTCTTTGATTTATGTTGATGTAAAGAGGAATAAAGGCAAATTCGAGCTCAACTTCTCTACTAGGATAAAAGATATTGAGTGTCAGTTGGGTTTTTAAAATGGTCCCATTTTATTATTTTATAATTTATCAAAATATATTTAAGTTTTAATAATCTATTTAACTGACATTGTTTTTCTTTACGGTTTATTATCTCAAGTTATATGTAATTTGGGTATTCGATATTTGCAAATTATGCTTTTATGCAAAGGATTCCAAAGCAATATCGTCATAGAGATGAAGTGAGAAAAAAGCAAGGTTTGGGGATGGTTTTCAATAATCTTGGATTTGGACATAGGTGGCTTACCTTTCTTTGGGAATCGAATTAGGGCCACCAATGTTTCTGGAACTGACTACGATCGGTGTGGTCATTCAGGTGTAAGGTTCCACATGTGGGACTAGGAGACGTATGCAAAGGAAAACAAATTGGGAGTGTCAGAGTTTGAAGAAAAAAAGTGACGACAGTGCAAGCGATCGTTCACTCGCGGGGCTCATTTGTCTTCACAGAACCAAGCTATGTGTGTCACCTCTGCCACTAGTGCCTTTGTGATCCAACCAGAAGCACTAGTTAAACAACGCCATCGTCGTATTTACCCCTGCGCGAGGGTTTGTTGTTTGTCTAATTGGTTTGTCTTTTTGACGAACATCCACCACACCCTCGTACTCACATTTCTGATTGGGAACAATAGGTAGTGCCTCTGGGATTACAAAGGACAAGGAGACCCAATCACTCATTGTATCAAAGATTGATGGTCGATATCAAAGTTAAAATTTATCAAATTGATGGTTGATTAATATTTATATATTACTACTTACAACCTCATATTTTTTTTGTTAGAAGTTTTTAGGTTGTCTAGCTTAGGGGAGGTAACTTTGGATGCTACTATTGATTGGGTGTTGCCTTTATTAGTTTGAATTACCTAAGAAAGGTCTCATTGGGTTGGTTGGAAAGATTTTTCCTTTCCCAATCTATTGTTGATATTTTACTTCAAATGCAAACAATTGGATATACTCATGACTATGGAACTTGGAATCTATTATTATTTATCTGTGTTTTTGACCAACTAGTGGAAGCCATTAAAGTCCTTATGAGCATGGGAGGGGCTGAATGTACACCAGATTCGAATAATTATGGCATTATAATTAGTGCAATGAGTTGAGTGCGCAAGACTATAGAGGCATAGGATTTTTTTGGGAGTATTATGGGCAAACAAGGAAATATGGAATTTTTTTGAAAGTTACGAGTGTTATATTTAACATATATATAGCAAAAGCTGTTGCACAATTTGAGTGATATTTTCCCTTATTTTCGGATGCAATTTTTTAACATTAAGTTGTTTCAGATATTTCTTTTACAGGCCACGAATTTTGGTCCATTTATGCCCCCATCCACCATATATAAATAGAGTATCATTCTCCTCCCTCAAACACACATTTCCATACTCTCATTCATTCTCTCTCATTCTCTCATCCTTTCTCTCTTATTTTTCTTCTTTCATTCTGGGTCTATTTGTTTACTCTTTTTAAGAGTTATCTTGCTAGTTCTGAGATCCTCAAAAATTCTGAGAAGTTTCTGTTGTATCCTGGGGGGTTTGCGCAATACACTACAGATATGTCCTTAAGGGTAGTGAATCTACACGCCTCGAGAAGTCTTTTTGGTTCGTGATTTTGTCAACTACTACAACAATCTTAATCACTTATGGCTGACAACAATAACAACAACACATCCTCTACGGAGAATCCAAATACTGTTTCCGGAGCTCAAACAGTCTTTGCGAAACCTTTTTCGGATGTGTCAAAAATCGAGGTGTTCTTTGGACAGAACTTCTGGCACTGGTAAGAACGTGTGTCTACCCTTTTAGACATGTATGGAGTTGTTACTGCTCTCACATTCTCAAAGCCCAACTTTAATATCCCTTCAAAACAAGTTGAAGAATGGATTCATGAAAATAAGGTATGCCGACACACTTTACTTAGTGCATTGTCTAATGACTTGTTCGATGTGTACTGCTCATATAAGGAAGCGAAAGAAATTTGAGATTCGTTGATCCTCAAATATACTACTGAAGATGTAGTCAGACAAAGATTCATCATAGGAAACTACTACCGTTGGGAGATGATTGAAGATAAGAACATTAAGATCCAAATCAACAAATATCACAAGTTGCTTTAAGATATCAAAGTAGAGAACATAATCCTTCCTGATGAGTTTGTTTCAGAACTCTTGATCGAGAAACTATCGTCATCTTTGACTAACTATAAACAACAACTGAAACACATGCACAAGAAGATGTTGCTTCAAGAGCTCATTACACACATCATAGTCGAAGATACCAACGGGTAGGAATGTGCTACTACATGGGCCAAAGCATTATCTGCAAAAGCTAACATTGTAGAAGAAAAACCTGCACCAAAAAGGTACAAAAATAAACCTTATCACAATAAGAAAAGTAATTTTCAAAATTCCCATCCCAAAGGATCAAACCCCACCTTTAAGAAAAAGGGAAATTGCTTCGTATGTGGGAAGCCTGGCCATCATGCACCTCAGTGCAGACGTAGAGCAAGAAACGACAATCCTCCTAGTGCAAATGTAACTCAATGGGAAGATACTATAGTTGCGGTCATTTCACAAGTAAATTTAATGACTAATGTGAGTAAGTGGGTGCTAGACGTTGGTGCTACCCGGCACATCTGTGCAAACAAAAGTGCTTTTACCTCCTATACCAATATAGGGGAACGAGAAGAACAGGTCTATCTTAGTGACTCCAGGACAACTCTTGTCCTTGGGAAAGGAAAGGTTCTTCTGAAACTCACATTGGGAAAGTGTAACGTCCCTACTGGAAATTACATAATTAAAATAAATAATTAAAAATGGAAATTCAAATGACGTAATTTATTATCCCCAAAATGTAGGAAAATTAAAAGTAATATCCAGTGCGCCAAAATTTAAATGAAACTGGATTATAATATTATTACAAGTTCCAAATTTCGATAAAACAAATGAAAACATAGTAAAACCTTACAGTCTCCCAAGCTAGCCCTCTCTTCGCATCTACGCATCAACAACATCACCTGGATTATCATCTGCTCCCGTATGATAAATCACACGATCATCGCCAAACATAAACAAAAATGGTGAACTCATAATACATAAACACATAACTTAATAATATTAAAACACCCAACTAAATTATTCTAGTCAATTCTTGGCCAAGACCTTAATACCCCAAGGCTTTTCAACCTTCAATTCAAACAAGTAGTTAGCCATGGACTTAGGATTTATGATGCTCACACGAACATGCTCATTCGTGGTCCTACTTCTATGAACCTCCCCTCTCGTAGTCCTGCTCTACGAACCTACCTATTCGTAGTCCTGCTCTATGAACCTACTTGTTCGTAGTCCTGCTCTACAGACCTACCCGCCCGTAGTCCAACACACGGATCCACCAGCTACGTAGCTCCCCGCACGCAGCATCTCTCAAGTGTGAGCACGGAACATACGAACCTACCTCGCTTGTATCCCCACATGAGAGTAACTGGATATAAACCTCCCCGCTCATATGATCATGTGTTCACCACCATCCATGAACCTACCCGCTCTTGGCACAACATCTCCAGATCAAAGTTCGCATCAACGTGTACAAACAGCACACGCGAGCCAACACTACAACACTATCGCCTAGCACAGCCTAAGTGCCGCCAAACAAATTGAACGTGCAGAACGCCTGGCGGTACACCCTTGCCGCTAGGCGCCAGACTCTAGTCAGACCTACTATTTTAGGGCTATCGCCTAGTGGAGCACACATTGTCGTTAGGCGCCACGCGGTGTAGGGACCTCTCTCGCTGGTCCTATCGCTTGGCGGCATCAACAGGCCGCCAAACGCCACACCAATAGCTTGTTTCTACTGGTTTTTGGCACCCAAAACTGATATGTTCTTCAATCCCATGACTTCTATAGGAATTGGTACCTTCTCATATCAAAACCTAACCTAGATTTCCCAACCACATCCCCCATGGTTTAATTACCTATAATTCATTTTCACCATTCACATATTCTCAAAATATGAGATTTACTACTCACTCTATAATTACACCATAAATTAGTTAGTTGCTAAACATGTTACACTATCCAATATCACACCATCAAACAACAGTTTTCTAATACACTGCAATGATACCAACTTTCCATTCAATATACTTAAATCACATTTATACAGTTCATAGAGGATACCTAAACCCAAATATAGCATAATTCCAAGTCTCCAAAGACACGTGCTTAACAAAATTATATTTATAGAACCTATACTCTCGTTTAGAATCATTCTTTCTCCCTTTTTAATTTACCGTTCTCATGGAACTACTAAAACTACACATCCAATTAGACATATCCTCATGTACTTTTCGTTATGCATTCTAAACCTTTCAAATTCTTAAGTGTCCTTTTATCGTCCGCTTGATTTTATTAATGCTCCACAAACTTTACCCACACATCCCATCAAGTTACAGAGCACAATGGCCAAACTAGCGCTACCGCCTGGCGACATATGACGCACCGCCAGGCGACGTATCAGGTTCTGGGATTTTCCCAGATTCCTCCTCTATGTGAGAATCCCCAAATCTTCCGCTATGTTGTCTCACTATCCAATTATGCCGAATTCACAAAAAGTCCAAATAGTTCGAGTCACAAACATTACTACAATGACTGTCCATTTCGCACTAAAATCAGATTCCTACTACCTCTCTTCCATGCTCTCTCATAATTCAAGGACCACCCACTCGCAATTGTCATGCGGTTTATTACGCAACCCACCTCCATACAATTAATAACATACATCATTTCACGCAAAGATTTAACTAACTTTTCCAGAAGTCACAAGGACTCTTGCATCAAACAATATCACACCTTCGTGAACCGTGCCGCGCCGCCTGGTAGATATTTATCGCCGCTAGACGGTTCATCTAAAAAATTCCAAAACCATGGCAACAAAGATGTGTTGCCTGGCGGCATACTCGTGCCCGCCAGGCGGTTTCTAGGCAGAAACCTAGAAACTTACGAAAACAGCGTAAAAAAAGTGAAATTATCATGTATATAAGCATGGCAACATGCAATTCATCATACACAAATCAAACAATAATTAACAGCTCCCTTTACCTGGACTCTTGCTCAAATTTCGAATTTTATTAGTTTCTTGATTTTTCTTCTCAAAAGATATGATGCTTGGTGTTTTAACAACATAAGGGTATTTTTCATGAAGAAAAGCAACTTTAAGCCTTAAATAAGTGTCTAAATTGTTATGCATTTTGATGTCCTAGAGACACTTACAAGTAACCCAACTATAACAAATGTAAAAGTGAAACTATATTATCTAAAAAGCTAAAGCACAACTAGAATGAAGAATGCACTAGAAACTAAAACTAATTGAACATGAATTTACTTCTAGAAGAAAGAGTTAACACAAAGTCCCAAAAGCATGAATTAGAAGAAATCATAAACAACACCAAACATAAATTTGAACAAGAAACAACACTAGTAGTAGAGAGGATTGAATGAAATTACATAACTGGAATTTAAGAAAATAATGAACCATTCACATTGAAGATCAAACAATAGAAAAAGAACCTTTAAATTTTAGAAACTACAAAATACTAAAATCTAAAAAACTAAACTGCAAGTAATGTGAATGGAAATCCATAGAGATTAAGAGAATGAGAAGAATCAACCATAGTCCATTGCAAAGAAAACTTGATAGTGAATATCCTTGGAGCTCCACCAATTACAAAACACCAAACCCCAAAAGCAAAGAAAAACGTGAAAAGAACTACCCTTCCTCTAGTTGTTGCCCCCTCTTCTAAAGAGCTTAAGTAACCTAATTTTACCCTCTTTTGGACCATTTAATCTTCAACCCACAATACAAGTATGGCGAATGAAAATAAAGCTTAGGAAATTACAAACTACCCCTACATAAAAGAAAAACTAAAACAGTGTTGGCAAGTAATCCTTATTAATGTCTTCTATTTTAAAAATTAAACAACACCTCGTTCAAAGCTCCAAAAAATGTGTTCTACCATTCAAATTAAAGTTCTTCGAGTTTAGAATCCAACACAAAAGGAATAAACTCAATTGGACACCAATAAAGGAAGTTATGACCAAAACAATTAGCAAAGGTTAGTGCAAAAAAAAATTGCGTTTTAGGGTTGCGTCAGGTGCTAATGAAACAAAGAGAAATCCCTTTTAGCTGCGTTAGACACCAATAAATGGCACCAGATGATACCAAGTCAGGGTGCAAAGTTCAAAAACGCACTAGGCGTGAATCAATGGTGCTAGGCGGTGTTGTAACTCCTAAAACTTCCTAAGATTCACAAATCTAAGCTAAAATTGAAAGATAAAAGAAACAAAGATGCTAAGGAAGTGCTTTAGTATGAGGGTATATGAGTTAACTTATCAGTGGCCAATTGTTTTCAGTAAGGCTTAAGGGTCCATAGGTGAAGGAAGATTTCTTTTATGCTTAAAGGTTTTCGCAAGTGTTTTAGTCTTGAAAAACATGGTTGAGTTTTTGGGTCAAAATATGATTCAAGTAAGGAAAGAAAATACCTTGTTTATATGCAAACATGCAAATGAAGAACAACTAGCAATGAAACTCAAGCAAAGTTAATTGTAAGAAAAAATTAGTAGCACTCAATATATGTAAACTCTAAGCACAAAATCTCATCCGTTTTAGTTCTTTGGTTTCCAAAATTTGTCATACAATTTGCCATACAAAATCAATCCACTATGTGTGTCGAAGTACAAAAGTTAAATTAATCTCATAACAAATCAAATTTAGAAGCATACTTTTCTTAGCACGTCATGCGTGATAACTAGTGCAATGCTTCTTCACATATCCTACAACTTCACAAAAGAAATAACCACTGCCTTCATATTCATTTGCTTCTTTTGGTTATTTCCTTTGAGGTGCAACCGCAACTTCGTTATCCTTTTTTCCTTTTAGTCCCTTATCCTTGTTTATTAAAGTATAGGCAAAATGAGACCTTTCTATCTTATCTTGGTCCAATCTTCCTCTTAGTGTGAGATGAGCTCATTTAGAGACTAAGTCTCTCTTTGGAAATTATAACTCGCCTTAAATTGACAAAATTGTGTTGGAAGAGAAATTAGGACTAAATGAATTAACAAGTCTTTATAGAGTTTTAATTTAAGTGCATTTGTTTTTTAATCAATATGTCACATCTCCATTATGTACTCCCTCATGTTGTTTGTACCCATACATTTCTTGGAAATTAGGTTTTCAAGAGTGTACATATCTTTGACTTTTCATTCTTAACAAACCTCTTTCCAAATTTTACAAGAAATTCCTTTGCTATATTTATGTTTTCAAAATTTGTGCCCAAAAATGCTTCTATAATGGACTTTTTCATAATCATTAGACTCATGCGATTTGACTTCTCCTGCAGTTCTATCTCCCTCTTATTTTCAAAGTTACTCTTATATGTAAGAGGTGGAGGTGAGTCTATCCTTAACATAAGGTCAAAATCCATTAATCAAAAAACTATCAAGACATTGTTCTTCCAATACTTGAAGTTTGAGATATGTAAAATAGGAATTGAGAACAACAAATACAAAATACACTCACATAAGTTCCAAAATAAAATAAAATATCCCAAGATATTGGTAATACATTAATATTCTATCTTTGGATAAAAATTTAATTATTTAGTGATACCATAAAATTGCAACAATAACAACACATCAAAAAGTAAATCTTCCTTCGAGATGATTTAATATTTACACACAAAAAATTGAATAATTATTACGCAGTTATCATCACTATATGCAATGTTAATCCTCCTTTGGACTTACTAATATGCACACACATCTCAAGCTCATAATTTTTTTACATTTTAAAATAGATTAATTTACACAAAAGAGATAACTTTTTGTGACATGTTATTTCAATTAATTAATCTCAAAATGTATAAATAAAAAATAAGAGAAGCTATGAATATATCACCTTGATTGAGTAATTGATTTCATGAATATAAAAATAAAAACTTTTATCGTATTCCTTCACATTCCACTTGAAACATATTTCTTGCTCAATTGTCAAAATATTTAAATATTAGTATGTCATATCAAAATAAGTCGGAAAATAAAATAAAATCAACCATCTAATTATCAGTATTTTTTTATTGTAATAATCAAAATATATACGTATACAATTTTATTTTAACT